>MDTE01134948.1_pt1 | contig 90717 bp, 84 predicted proteins | sample 811231 | NCBI WGS metagenome assembly MDTE01 (sample SAMN05326651, study PRJNA326480) | marine metagenome | isolation source: seawater | place: Indian Ocean: Red Sea | collected 2010 | reverse complement strand
GTAGTTTCTTCAGCTACTGCTTCTTCAGTAGTTTCTTCAGCTACTGCTTCTTCAGTAGTTTCTTCAGCTACTGCTTCTTCAGTAGTTTCTTCAGCTACTACTTCTTCAGTGGTTTCTTCAGCTACTACTTCTTCAATCACTTCCTCGATTTCTTCGAGGATTTGATCTTGGAGGTATATAGCTTTGGTGTCACCTTTAAGGCCTGTTCGTTTGATGGTTACCATGCTGTTTCTGGCTCCGGGGACACCGCCTTTAATCGCGATTAGATTGCGCTCCACATCTATCAGTATCACTTCTAAATTCTTGATAGTAATCTGTCTGTCTCCCATGTGACCGGCCATTTTCTGACCTTTATACACTTTACCGGGAGTAGTGCCGGCTCCAATGGACCCTGGCGCTCGATGCCTGTCAGATTGTCCATGAGTTTTGGGCCCACCTCCAAAGCCGTGTCGTTTTACAGTTCCTGCGAAACCTCGTCCTTTGGATCTTCCTGTAACTGTTACCTTCTCTCCAACTTCGAATGTGTCTACTAATATTTCTTGCCCTATTTCGAATTCAGTTATATCTTCTACTGAGACTTCTCTTAGATGTTTACCGTTTTCAATACCTGCTAGGTGCCCGGACATGGGTTTGTTTGTGTGTTTTAGTCTTCCATAGCCTAACTGGACGGCTGCATACCCATCTTTTTCTTCCGTTTTGATTTGTACAACTGAGCATGGACCAGCCTCTATTATAGTGACAGGTTCTAATCCTCCCGCTTCATTAAAGACTTGCGTCATTCCTATTTTTTTGCCCACAAATTCTTTGAGCATTACAAATACCTTCTTTTTGATTCCTTTACAATTATGATTCGACCTTTCTATGTCTCTTAGAGCTTAATAGAAATATCGACTCCGGCCGGTAAATTCAACCGGGTTAATGAGTCGATAGTTTTAGATGTTGGCTGCAGAATATCTATCAGCCTTTTATGAGTCCTGATTTCAAAATGTTCTCGGGAATCCTTGTCGACGTGCGGACCCCTGATCACACAGAATCTTCGTATCTTAGTAGGCATAGGAACAGGACCTGATATTCTTGCACCTGTTTGCTCTGCTGTTTCCACAATTTGTTCCGTAGAAACATCTAAGACTTTGTGGTCGAAGCTTTTTAAGACTATTCTTACTTTTTGTTGAGTTACCATATTATTACCTTACTAACCTTGATCCTTACCAATCAGTGTATTTAATAGATGGTCAGGAACCGGGCTGTAGTTTTTGACTTCCATTCCGAATGATGCCCTACCACTGCTTAAAGATCTGAGTGCTGTAGTATACGAGAAAGTTTCTCCTAATGGAATAGTTGCGAAAATGGTTTGCAAATCGCCATTTGAATCGATATTGCTTATTTGAGCTCTTCGAGTCCCCAAGTCTCCTACTATAGAACTCGTGAATTCTGAAGGAGTGGTTACTTCTAGGTCAGCCATAGGTTCTAATAGAATAGGATTGGCTTTCCTAGATCCTTCACGGATAGCTAGCACTCCTGCCTGCCTAAAAGCCATTTCTGAGGAGTCAACTGGATGGAATGTACCATCGACTAGTGTGACTTTCACGTCCACCATGGGATATCCTCCCACTGGACCATTCTCGACAGCTTCTCGGATTCCTTTTTCAACCGCAGGAATATACTCTCTTGGGACAGCGCCACCTCGGATTTTATCTTCAAATACAATACCACCACCGGTTTCGAGAGGTTCTATTTCAACCCAAACATGACCGTATTGTCCGTGGCCTCCGCTCTGCCTAACGAAACGACCTTCCTGTCGTACGTTTGAAGTTAGAGTTTCTCTGTAAGAAACTCTTGGGCTTCCAACATTTGCCTCAACGCTAAATTCTCGCTTCATTCGATCCACAAGAATTTCTAGATGTAGCTCTCCCATACCAGACATTACGGTTTGACCAGTTTCAGAATTGAAGTTGACTAAAAAGGTAGGATCTTCGTCTGCTAATTTTCTCAGTGCTTCACCTAATTTTTCTTGGTCTGCTTTGGTCTTAGGCTCGATGGCCACCGAAACAACCGGATCTGGGAATGTAGGTGGCTCTAATATTATATTATCGCCTGCGCAAATTGTGTCACCGGTGAATGTGTCTTTCAGACCTACACATGCGCAAATATTTCCAGCGCTGACCTCTTCTAATTCTTCTCTTGAACTAGCATGCATTCTTAGCAGTCTACCCATTCTTTCGCGACCGCCCTTACTAACATTTTCAACAGCCGCCCCAGCTTCAATTTTGCCCGAGTATACTCGGATATATACTAGCCGTCCTACATAAGGGTCTGTGACTACTTTAAATGCGATAGCTGATAAAGGTTCTTTTTCATCAGGAGCTCGGTCTACTTCCTCTTCGGTACCTGGTCGAATTCCTATCACATTTGGCACATCTATTGGGGAAGGAAGCAAGTCCACGATGTAATCTAACATCGGTTGCATCGCTTTCCCGCCGAGCGCTGTGCCACATAATATAGGAACTACATCCATATTAATGGTGGCTTTCCTAAGAGTGGATATGATCTCTTCGGCAGTTAGCTCTTCGCCGTCAAGGTATTTCTCCATAACTGTTTCGTCGTGCTCGACTATTTTTTCAAGCATTTGTTCACGGCGAGTTTCATATTCAGCTTGGTATTCTTCAGGAATCTTGGTGACTTTCATTTCTGGTAATGTTTCACCAGTATGATCCCTGGCTCCTTCATACATTACTGCATGGCCTTTAATCAGATCAATTACTCCAACAAAATCTGATTCTGCTCCCATTGGTAGTTGTATAGCTACAGGGTTGGCACCTAGTCTAGCAACTATGGTTTCAATCGTTCGTTCGTAACTTGCCCCGACGCGATCCATTTTATTTACAAAGCATATTCGCGGGACGTTGTAGGTGTTTGCTTGCCGCCATACTGTTTCTGATTGTGACTGTACTCCGGCAACGGCATCGAATACGACAATTCCGCCATCTAACACTCTAAGGCTTCGCTCCACTTCAGCGGTAAAGTCAACGTGTCCAGGGGTGTCAATTACATTTAAGCGCGAGTCATTCCAATAAGCTGTCGTAGCTGCTGATCCGATTGTGATTCCACGTTCTCTTTCTTGGGCCATAAAGTCCATTGTTGCAGTGCCGTCATGCACCTCACCAACTTTCCGTATAACGCCCGTGAGATATAGTACTCTCTCAGTAACTGTAGTCTTTCCAGCATCAATATGTGCTATGAAACCGATGTTTCTAATTTTTTCAATAGGATAATCTGCCATGGTGATTGTGACTCAGCTACTGCTAAGCTTTACCTCCGAAAATGTACAAAAGCCCTGTTGGCTTCTGCCATACGATGTAATTCGTCTCTACGCCTGACTGCTGTGCCTTCCCCATTTGAGGCGTCAATTAGCTCATTTGCCAGTCCTTGCCGCATTGGGATGCCTTTGCGGCCTCGAGCTCCGCTTATGAGCCAGCGCATTGCTAGTGCTTCACTTCTATTGGAAGCTAATTCTTGTGGTACTTGGTAGGTTGCTCCACCGATTCTACGGGGTTTCACTTCAACTAATGGAGTAGCGTTCTTCATCGCTTGATCAAAGACTTGCATCGGATCGTTTTTGGTCTGCTCTTCGATGATGTCCATTGCTTGGTACATGATTTTTTGAGCGACAGTTTTCTTTCCGCGAGTCATAATGCAGTTAATAAACTTACTTACCACCCGGCTTTGGAACTTTGAATCCGGTGCTATTATTCTTATTTCGGCTCGTCTTCTGCGAGACATAGTTCAAGTACCCCTTGATATTTTTGTGTAATTTACCAGTTCTTTAGACTGTTGCTAACTTTTAGCGGTGCCGTATTTGCTACGGCCTCTCTTCCTGTCAGGAACCCCTTCACAGTCTAGAGCACTTCTGACAACGTGATACCTTACACCAGGAAGGTCTTTCACTCTGCCGCCTCGAATTAGGACTACAGAGTGTTCTTGCAAATTGTGGCCTTCACCACCTATATATGCAGTAACTTCAACACCATTGGTCAGCCTAACTCTTGCTATTTTTCGTAAGGCGGAATTAGGTTTTTTAGGAGTCATGGTTCTAACTTGAACACAGACGCCGCGCCGCTGCGGGCAACCATCTCCCCATCGTACTCTGTTAGCTATTGAGTTCTGTACCCAATGCAAAGCTGGAGCTTTAGTGTTTTTCTTAACACTTTTTCTCCCTTTTCGTATCAGTTGATTTACTGTTGGCATATCTGGCCCTTAAATTTAGTTTCTTGGAGCAAGCAAATACTCTATCAATTAGAGTGTGGGTTGTCAATACAAAATTCAGAAAACTCGCACTTGGTTAACATAACACGCTCAGATTGATTTTGACAGTTAGGTTGTTTAACATGAACATTCGATAAACCACTATGTTTAAGGATAAACAGTGACCGAATCTATACGTATATATAAATGTATGACAATCGCCGGGTCAGATTCTGGTGGCGGTGCAGGCATCCAAGCTGATTTAAAGACGTTTGCTGCATTTGGAGTATATGGAACATCAGTTATCACCGCTCTCACGGCTCAAAACACCCATAGCGTGAATGCGATTCAGGCGATGGATCCTGATCTGATTACATCTCAGTATCGGACTATATTGGAAGATATCGGTACTGACGCGATAAAAATAGGCATGCTTTTTAATGCTGAGATCGTCAAAGCAGTGGCGAATATGATCAAAGACACAAACCCTGCCAATGTCGTCATCGATCCGGTGATGGTGTCTAAGAGTGGTGATAATTTGCTACGTAGAGACTGCGTTGATGTTCTACGTAGTGACCTAATACCTATTGCTACAGTTGTTACTCCTAACATTCCCGAAGCAGAAGAATTGACGGGTGTAACTATTACCGGTAAAGCATCTGTCATTAAAGCTGCCAACCTGATATTAGGAATGGGGGCGAAATCCGTGATAATGAAGGGAGGTCATATGTCTGGTGACCCCATAGATTATTTTTTTGATGGACAAAATAGTATAGAATTGTTGTCGAAACGAATAGACACGAAAAATACACACGGTACAGGTTGTACCTTTTCTTCGGCAGTAGCAGCCAATTTGGCGTTAGGTAGGGAATTACAAGATTCTACAAAGATAGCTCAGTCGTATGTGTATGATTCCATTGATCCAGCGTTTAATATCGGAACGGGGCACGGGCCATTGAATCACTTCCGTAAATTCTGGAATATGGCATGAAATTGATGACACTTTAATGTGCATCATTGTGTACAACAATAGGGGAACGAATGTTTAAGCCAGCAACCAACCGAGTAAGCTTTCCGACTATCGACACGGAAATATTGGAATTTTGGGAAGATAATAAAATCTTCGAAAGATCTTTCCAAGATAAAGAAGGACTCCCTAAATTCATGCTTTATGAGGGCCCGCCAACAGCCAATGGGAATCCGGGTATCCATCACGTTCTCGCTAGGGTGTTTAAAGACGTCATATGTAGATATAAGACCATGAAAGGCTTCCAATGTATACGTAAAGGAGGTTGGGATACTCATGGATTGCCGGTCGAATTAGAAATTGAAAAAGAGCTTGGTTTAAAAAGTAAGAAAGAAATAGAAGAATACGGCATTAAAGAATTTAACGAACAATGCAAAAATAGCGTATTCAAATATGTTAAAGAATGGGAGCATCTAACCTCAAGAATTGGCTATTGGGTGGATTTGGATGATCCTTATGTAACGCTTCACAATAGCTATATTGAATCGGGCTGGTGGATCTTGAAGACACTATGGGATCAAGGTTTGCTTTATGAGGGGAGACGAGCTACTCCTCATTGTCCTCGCTGTGTAACTAGTTTAAGTTCTCATGAAGTAGCATTAGGGTACAAAGATAACACAAGAGATCCTTCGGTTTTTGTTAAATTCGAATTAGATTTTGAACGAAGTGACGTTTTACAGATCAGCAGTAATTTTTATAACGAGATAAAAGAAATAGCTTTACAAGGGGAATTGGTGCATTTCGTGGCTTGGACGACTACACCATGGACATTGCCATCTAATTCTGTACTAGCGATTCATAAAGACGCATCTTATGTCTTGGTCAAATTGAGTATCGTTACTGACGAAGATACTGAAGATATACAGTACCTGGTGCTTGCACAAGAATTAGTACAAACTGTTTTGGAATCTTGCGGGGAATATGAGATTTTGTCGAGCGCTAAAGGAGCAGACTTGGAAGGCATCTGTTATATACCCTTGTTTGATCCTCGAGATGCAGATTTGCCTCAGGGAGCTTTAGGGGTGTTCCATGATGGTAGCATCAACTCAGATAGTGGTCTAAGTTTCGACGAAATGCTAAAGAATTCTTTTAAAGTCCAGTCAGCGGACTGGGTTTCTATGTCAGACGGTTCCGGAATTGTTCATATTGCACCGGCGTTTGGTGAAGATGACCTAGCCTTGGGCAGAGACAAAGGGATTGGCTTTATTCAGACCGTAGATTTGCAAGGTACCATGATTGGGTCTTATTCATTTGCAGGTAAATTTGTTAAAGATGCGGATAAAGAAATCTTGGGCGATTTGAAATCTAGAGGGTTACTTCTTAAAGACGGTACCTACAGGCATACATATCCTTTTTGCTGGCGCTGTGATAGCCCGCTTTTGTATTACGCTAAAAGCTCTTGGTATATCAGAACAACCGAAAGGAAAACTGAATTAGTAGAAGGTAATCAAAAAATTAATTGGTATCCTGAGCACGTGAAGAACGGTCGATTTGGGGAATGGTTACAAAACAATGTTGACTGGGCAGTATCCCGTGAACGTTACTGGGGCACTCCTATGCCTATCTGGGAATGTCCCGACTGCCAAAAACAGGTATGTGTAGGGAGTGTTGAAGAACTAGGAAATCTCGCTGCTGATATCCCCATCGGAGAGGATTTAGATTTGCATAGGCCTTTCATAGATGAAATCAGAATTAATTGTGCTTCAGAAAATTGCGAAGGAACAATGACCCGGATCCCTGAGGTGATGGATGCATGGTTTGATTCAGGTGCGATGCCATTCGCGCAATTCCATTATCCATTCTCAGGAGAGGAAGACTTTGAAAGCCAATTTCCAGCTGATTATATATGTGAAGCAGTAGACCAAACACGCGGTTGGTTTTACAGCCTGCACGCACTTGGTACATTATTAAAAAACCAGCCCGCATATAACAATGTGATTTGTCTGGGATTGATCCTTGATGAGAAGGGACAAAAAATGAGTAAACGGATAGGCAACATAGTAGAGCCAATGTCCGTGTTAGAAATCCATGGCGCGGATGCTTTAAGATGGTATTTGTTTACTGCCTCTCACCCTGGAGAAAGCAGAAGATTCTCTGAAAGATTGGTGGGTGAAGTTTTTCGGAAAATGATGCTTACTCTTTGGAATGTATATTCTTTTTTCACAAATTATGCGTCACTCGATGAATACGACCCTACTAAAACTTCTGTGGATTGGACCCCTAAAACCGAATTAGACAGATGGATTCTGTCGGAATTGAACACGTTAATTAAACAAGTGGATGACCTGTTGGATAACTATAATCCTACTGACGCAGGTCGAGTCATACAGGAGTTTGTGGATAATCTATCTAACTGGTACGTACGAAGAAGCAGAAGAAGATTTTGGAAGAGCGAAAATGATACAGATAAAACTGATGCTTACAACACACTCTACTGCTGCCTTGTTACAGTGGCAGAGTTGATGGCTCCTTTGGCGCCCTTTGTCTCTGAAGAACTTTTTCAAAAATTAGTCAAAGAAGTGGACCCGTCTTCCAGTGATAGTGTGCACCTGAGCGATTTCCCGGTGGCTGATGAATCATTGATCGATGAAGATCTGATGAAGGCGATTAGGCTTGCCATGAAAGTGTCTAGTCTAGGTAGATCCGTGAGGTCACGTACTGGCTTGAAGGTTAGGCAGCCATTGTCGGATGTTTTAGTTGCTCCCAAAAATTCAGAAGATGCACCTTTCTTATTTATGGTGAGTGACCAGATACTTGAGGAACTCAATATCAAGACACTTAATAGCTTTGAAAACTCAAAGATGCTTAATGATATTAAAGATCAGTTAGCTCGAGAGAAAAGTGCGAGGTATCAGTCGTACGTTGCGATCGAAGATAATGCATACATTGTGGCAGTTAATACTCACGTTACAGAAGATCTGAAAAATGAAGGGGTAATTAGAGAAATATCCCATAGAATTCAAGGTTTCAGGAAAGATGCTGGACTGGATTTAAATGATCAAATAACGACTTACATGAAATTACCGAAAGACCTGGTGCCAGTTGTCCAAAGATTTGAAGAATTCCTAAAACAAGAGACTCTTACCGTAGAGATAGTACTCGGCGAAGATATTGAGTATGACCAAACGTTCGAACTTGAAGGAGAAGAGCTGGAATTCAGAGTTGTGAAAGTACAGTAAACTGATAGATGCCAGAATTACCGGAAGTAGAAAACACAAAACGGTATCTGATTGAATCAGGCATAAAAAACCTGACGATAGAGTCCGTCTGGACAGATAGTCCAACTAAATGGATCGGCACAGATCCTCACAAATTCCATTCAGATTTTTTAGGTAGCCGTATTGTTGACGTAGAACGAGTCGCTAAATATCTCATAATTCACACCTCTGTTGATGATTTCATATTGCATCTAGGCATGACAGGATGGATTCGACTGCAGCATGCGGATGCTGAAGCCCATAAATTTACTCGCCATGTTATACATTTCTCAAATTCCGACGAACTGAGATTTATGGACTCTCGGAAATTCGGGAAAATCATCTGCCAGCAGAAACTCACGCAATCACTCCTTCCCGATCCGCTGTCGGACCAATTTGCACTGAACAAGTTACCAGCTTCTGTATTGGGCAGGAAAAGATCTATTAAATCTATTCTTATGGATCAGTCTGTTATACCAGGGCTAGGAAATTTGTATACCGATGAAAGTTTATTTCAGGCCACAATCAATCCTTTCACGCCAATAAAAGATCTTACAACGGCACAGCTAGAGTTGCTTACAATCAAGATTAAGTCGGTATTGCAAAGGTCGTTAGATGAATATGATTTAGATAGAGGAATTAATGACGCTGAACCATATTTCAGTATGACTCCGTGGGACATAAATCGCAGTGTGGATGGTCCATGTTTTAAATGTGGGGCTCCTATGCAATTCGCCAGGATAAATTCCAGAGGGACATATTTCTGTCCGCAATGTCAATCCATGTGAATAAGCCATATGACCTGTGATAAAATGGAATATGGTGCAAGAGTTTATAACTAATATACGAGTGATAATGCTACAAACGGAGGCATGATTAATGGCGACCTATAGTAAACATGAGGCTCAAGACTGGGCTTGGCAAACATTGAAAGGTCAGTGGACAACTTTTGTAACCCCTTTTACCACTGACGATAACATCGATGAAGAAAGTATAAGAGCTAACATACGGCGTGCACGTGAACTGGGAACCACCGGTGGTGGCTGTACTTGGGGAATGGGAGAATTCTGGAGTTTGTCATTCGCTGAACGATGCCAAGTGATGGATGTTGTTGCTTCCGAAGCAGCTGGTAAATGGCCTATAGCTGCGCATGTGACTCATACTTCTTTTAAAGACATGATCGCTTTAGCTGACCGGGCGGAAAATAGCGGGTTTGATCTGTTGGTTGTAGCGCCACCTTATATGGTCACAAACACTGAAGAACAGGTTATAGAGTTCGTCAACGGTCTGGCTAACCATTCTAACTTGGCTATTATGTTTTATAACTCACCGCAGTTTGGTATGGTAATGAGTCCCGAAGGACTTGATCAAATATGCTCAATACCATCCGTAGTAGGGGTTAAAGAAGCAAGTTTCAATCAACAAATTTCGATCAAGACACATATAACTACTGGATCAAAAGCTCTTATAAGTACTCCTGATGAATGGATATTTGCGAAAGGCAAAGAATTGGGTTTTCAACAGCATGTGATGTTTGCTAACACATCTGATTGGCGATTTGATTTGCCCGGTAGAAACAACTACGTGCAGTTTATTGATCGTGCAACTAAAGGAGACTTTGACCAGGAATTTTACGATCGGAATTTATCTGAAATTAAAGCAGTTTCAGATAAATGGTGGGGGTACACGGTACAAAAAAGTGGGGGAGCACTACCAGTTGCCATGGTCAAATACTGGGGAGAACTGATGGGATTAAGTTCTGGGCATGTTAGGAAGCCGTTGAATGATTTAACCTACGAAGAAAAAGCAGAACTGAAGAAAGATCTGGAAGCGGTTGGTTTAATCAACCGGCCCGAAGAGAAAATAACTATTAACAACAGAGAACACGCCGCTTGGTTGAATAATGCTGATGCAGGTTCATCAGGCATGATGTTGTTAGTGAGCGCCCAAGACATGGATGAAGTATATGAGGCTGATAAAGGTGGGGCGGATATTATAGATGTGAAGAATTTACAAGAGGCAGCCGTTGGATCAGCTCACCCTAGTTTGGTCGCTGAAGCGCGCCGAGAGATAGCAGCTAAAAAGCATGTTAGTGTTACTTTAGGAGTAGTCCCTAACCAGGCAGGTACAGTAGCTATGGCAGTACATGCCGCCGCAGTTATGGACGCGACATCTGTGAAAGTTGGGTTTATAGAGACTGATTATGATGAGGCTGTGTTTATTTTGAGAGAATGTCGCAGAGCCTTGAAAGGATTCGGCACAAAACTTATAGGATCACTATTTGCAGATAATGTACTTTATGAAAACGGGTTGGATCCTATGTTGATGGTCAAGTTGGCCTTAGACGGTGAATGTGATGGGTTCTTGATTGATACACTAGTCAAGGACGGCAGGAATTTATTTGACTTCATTCCCGAACCTCAATTGAAACAGATGGTGTTAGAGGCAAAACAAGCTGGTTTGAGTACAGCTTTGTCCGGGCACTTGAAATTGGACAATTTAGATGAGCTTGCGAGGATTAATCCAGATATTGTAGGAGTCAGAGGAGCTGTTTGCTCTTCGGGAGATCGCGATAGGACTGTAGCATGGGAAGCAGTAGCTCATTTTAAATCTCAGCTAGATCTACGAAAGACTGGCCAAATTGATGTGTATGCCGGCTATTCCAACGGAACCAATGGTCATAGTAATGGTCATAGTAATGGTCATACAAACGGGAATGGGGCAAAGCCTGTAAATGATTCTGGTTGGGCAATCATTGATGGAAGAGGCAAGAATTGTGCCGGCGTGATAGCCGCATTAGCAAAGCAAATTGAAGAAGATGGCTCCTCTTTCGTTGAGGTTATATTAGCTGATGCTTTAAATATATATGATGTCATCGGCTGGGCCGAACAAGCTAAGCACAAATTGATCACAAAAAGAGTTGATGAATCTGGGAGTACACGAATTCTAATTCAACCTCATGCGTTTGTCTCTGTAAATTAGACCCTTTAGGCTGAGTTGATTGTATAGGAGGATCCTGTCTGATCCTTCACCACTTCAATACGGGTAGGGAATGCGTCTTTAAGATCATCCAGATGAGTGATCACTATTATCTTTTCGAATTGATCGCTAATAGCAGAGATGGTGTCCAAGATTTTTTCCCTTCCTATTGAATCCTGAGTCCCAAAACCTTCGTCCAGAAATAAGACAGGTAATGAGGCTCCGCTGCGTCGTGCAAGAACTTTAGACAAGGCAATTCTTAGTGCAAGATTGATTCTGAAGGCCTCGCCTCCACTGTATGATTCGTAAGATCTTTTCCCTAGTTCGTCAGCGATGCTAATATCTAGAGTTTCGATTGGATCCCCTTTACCTGTTCGGCGTTCTCTGGTGGTTTCAAGAGTTGTATAGAGTCTATTGTCTGTCATCTTAGATAAGAGTTGATTGGTTTCCTCTTCGATTTGCGGAATTAAGGATTCAATTAGCATTGCCTGGATGCCTTGCTTCCCAAACGCATTAGACACTTCAGTGTATATTTTGTGCTTATTTTCTGTATTAGATTTATCTGATTGGAATTGCTGGAGTTTTTTCTTTGAATCTGTAGCTCGCTGGATTTGTGACTGGATATTTTGGATATTGTTTTCCTGCAGTCGAACATTCTCGTTAATTTGATTTAACGATTGTTGAGTGATGTTTAATTCATGCTTCAGTTGTTCTAAAGAGGATACTTTGGAATCAATTGAGGTCACATTCTGCGATATTTCAGAAAGTTCGCTCTGCTTTTGGGAAATCCGGATTTTAAGTTCTTCGATTTGTTTTTGAGTTTCAGGTTGTTGCGATTTAGCTGATAACAATTGCGTATAAAGTTCTGCGTGATTCTGATTGTTGGACAAATATTCTCTCAGGGCTTCAATGGTTTGCACGTTATACACACATTCTTCAAGTTGATGGGTTAATGCTTTTCGTTTTTGCTGTTCTTCTGGCAGGAAGTTTTGCTTGTGAAGCGATGTAGATAATATGTCGCAGTCGTTTTTTAGCTTAATAATTTCCCTCTCTGCTTTGCTGATGTCTTCAATTTGCTTGCTTATAATTGTTATCTGGGATGCGAGTCGGCTTCGCTCGTTTTCTAATCGTTCTGTTTCGGATTTAATACTTGTTTGCACATTCGTTAATTCTTCTGCTAAGGTACTGATTAAGGTTTTATTTCTCACATATTGATTTCGTTTTGATTCAATTTCTGCAAGATAGGTATTCTTAAGATTTTCCACAGATGATTGATCTAATTGAGACTGACATAAAGGACATTGATGGATGTCGGTGGACGAATGATCGATTAGATCTAGTTTTTGCTTAATTTCTTTCCCTTCAGCCTCATGTAACTCTGACAACGTTTGAGCCTCACTGACTTGTGAAGTCAGTTTGATTTCTTCCTCTTTAAACCTATTAATTGAGTTTTCTTGTACTGCTGTATCCAGCAACATACCGTCAAGCCTTTCTTTTTCATTGCATAAGTCTGGTAATTGTCGGACCAAATCTGCGTTTCGACTGATTTCTGACATTTTTTGATTTAGTTGGGCTTCGATAGACACTTGGTATTTAGATATAGTTAGCTCTACTTCCGATAGTTTAGATTGGAGTTGGATGTATTTGGCTTGCTCTTTTTCCTGATTTTCTAAATCATTTTTGGAGTTTTCAAACAACAGATAATTTTGGTTAATGTCATCTGCTTGGGCTAGGAGACTTTCGAAAGTGTCACACAAAATCTGTTTTTGCTCGTGATCTCGGTTCAAGAATCTTATATCGTTTTCTATTCCAGAAATCGCTGCTGCCATTTGGTTTAGTTGATTTATCTCGATTTCAGATTTGGTGACTTGCTCTGATTGCAAATTGAATTGTGCTTCGGCTTGTGATTTTTGGTCTTTGTATTTAGATAATTCAGTAGATGCCGTTTCCATTTCTTTATTGAGTGATTCTTCATCTAGATTTAATGCTTCAATATCTGATTCTATGTATTGCATAGCTCCAGTGATATTTTGAAGGTGGCTAGTGAGTTCGTTTAGTTGTGTTCTTGCTTCTTCCTGATACTTGTCATATATGCCTAAACCTAAGATATTGGCTAAAACTTCTTTTCGTTGGGATGGCGTTTTATTAGTGAATTCATCTGAATGACCTTGCAGGAGAAAGGCAGAATTTATGAATGTGTCATAGTCCATGCTAATCACATTAATTATTTTTGCTTGTGTGTTCCTGACGCTATCTTCTGTAATTGGTATGAAATGATCAGTTTGCTCTATTTGCAGTTGGAGGTCAGTAACACCAGTTTTTCTTCTGCCGCCAGATTTTATGTGGCTACGAATCACACGATATATCTGATTAGAAGTTGAAAAAGTTAATTCCACCCTGGTTTCTTCTGCTCCCAAAGAAACCAGATCATCTGCTGATCTTACTCTGCATTTTCCCCATAACGCCCAGGTGATGGAGTCAAGCAAGGCGGATTTCCCATGCCCGTTCCTTCCTGATAAGGCCGCTACTGTCATGCCCGTGAAATCAAGCTCAGGAACATTCTCTCGGTATGACATGAAGTTTTGTAATTTTAATGTGATTGGAATCATATGACAATTGCTATCTAATAACGTAGAATTAGGATGCAAGATACAGTATAAAATCTTGAATATATATATGTCACTGGATTGTCACGTAGTTTACATATTATTTTGACAATTTCTGGAGAAATTGATGTTTGACAGTTTAAGTTCTAGGCTTACCAATACATTAGCTCAAATCACTAAGAAAGGCCGGGTTACCGAAAAAGATTTAGATGAAGCACTGTCAGATGTAAGACGTTCGCTACTTGAGGCTGATGTTAATTTTAGAGTCGCAAAGTCTTTTGTGGAAAATATTAAAGAGAAAGCGATTGGAGAAAAGGTTATAGAAAGCCTTACTCCTGGCCAACAAGTCATCAAAATAGTTAATGAAGAATTAACAGGAATTTTGAGTGGTGATATACATTCAATACGGCAATCCTCGGATAAACCGAGTGTAATCATGATGGTAGGACTTCAAGGGTCTGGCAAGACCACTACTTCATCTAAATTAGTGATGTCATTAAGGAAACAGGGCAATGATGCGTTACTGATTGCAGCCGACTTACAACGTCCAGCAGCGATTGATCAGTTGATCACATTGGGTAGACAAATTGATGCGCCTGTATATTCTGAAGACCCTGATTCAGCAACTGTCGAACAGGTGGTTGAAAACGGTATAAAGGAAGCGAAAACGAAGGGTGTTGATTTTGCGATAGTGGACACCGCTGGAAGGTTGAGCATTGATGATGAACTGATGGATCAGCTACAGCGAGTTAAATCAATATGTGATCCACTGGAAATCTTGTTAGTAGTAGACGCTATGACTGGGCAGGAGGCTGTTAATGTTGCTCAAGAATTTAATGAGAGATTGTCATTAACCGGCTTGATAATGACAAAGATGGATGGTGATGCTAGGGGTGGAGCAGCATTATCCATAACAAGCGTATCAGGAGTGCCAATAAAACTAATGGGCACAGGAGAGAAACCGAGTGATTTTGAGGATTTTTTCCCGGACAGACTTGCTTCACGCATCTTAGGAATGGGTGATGTCCTGACGCTTATTGAGAAGGCACAAGATGCTATCACTGAAGAAGATGCAAAAGATTTAGAAAAGAAACTTCGAAATAATACCTTTACCTTTGAGGATTTTTTGTCGCAAATCCAAACTTTGAAGAAAATGGGGCCTATGAGCCAAATATTTGAGATGATCCCTGGAATGTCGCATATGGCCAAAAATGGCATGATGAATAACGTGGATGAAGATCGAATCAAATATGTGGAAGCAATCATCAATTCTATGACAGTAAAGGAACGCCAAAACCCCGAAATAATCAATGGTAGTAGGCGCCGTAGGATAGCTTTGGGCAGTGGTACTAGTCCACAAGAAATCAATCAATTGATGAATCAGTTCAAGCAGACTCAAAAAATGATGAAACGGTTTGCCAATACTAAGAACCCTAGGTCATTGATGGGAATGTTTAAATAGAAGGATTAACTACGCTTAATCCTTCTATCTATGTTTTCACCACACAGGAAGGATTGGTTGGGTTCGGTTTGGGGGTAGGTCGCTTTCGAATGTGTTGATTGCTAATGCCAGCATGGTGTAGTTGCCTATGATCATCGTGATTTCAATAAAAGCTTGTTCCCCAAATTGTTCTAACATCGCTTGATATTCGCCTCTGCTAGCGTAATGACTATTATTGATTGCTCTGCAATAATTTACTAATGCTCTTTCGTCATCATCCAATGGAGGAAGCTCAGTTTCTTCACGTATAGCTTCGACAATTTCTTCGCTTACTCCTGATTCAATGGCCGATTGTGCATGTGCGTTCCAAATGTATTGACAATCCATATGCCTAGCGGTAAGGATCATTGTGAATTCTTGTATCTTTTTAGGGACTGCGGATTCATATCTAAGATATCTGTTCAGTGCTGTCGCTCTTTTACTAAGTTCAGGGACATGAATCAGAATAGATCCTGGACCAAAAGCAGGGACGGAGCCTAAATTTTCCACTATTTCGTCGAAAGCTTGTTCTTGTCCTTGAGGGACTTGAGTTTTGGTTCCTTTATCTAATCGTGCCATTATTCCTCCTGTAAAGTACTGTTTATTGAGTGTAATCTATCAGAATATTTGATTTTAATAAACCAGATTGCATTATTGTAATTCTGGGGTGGTTAAAATCTTGTAAAGGTATCCTGCTGCTGTCGTCCGAAATGGTTTCCAGTTTTTTGAGTATTCATTTATCGTTTTGAGATTTATTTCGTCAGTATGTAGATAATGGTGCGCGATTAATTTGTTTAAGACTAGATCTCCTTCAGGAAAGATGTCTGTCCTGCCGATGCCTCGAGACAGGGACCATTGGGCTGTCCATCTTCCCACGCCTTTTATTTTACATAAATGATCTATTACTTCTTGGTTGCTCAAATGTGCAAAAAGGTCAAGTTCCAAGTATCCTTCAAGATGTGCATGAGCGATGTTTTGTACATATTCGGATTTTCTGCCACTTAGCTTCAGCTTCATCAATTCTTCTATAGTTGAATTGGCAATCTTGACTGGATCTGGATATGTCCAGAATGATTGGCCATCATATTCAACGCTACTCCCAAAAGCTTGAGTAAATCCACGCCTGATAACGATGGCAACTTTGTTTGAAATTTGCTGACCGAGTACAGATATTACTAGGGATTCGTACAGATCAGTACTTCGAGTGTTATGGAATCCTGTGTGTGATTGAATGACTTTACTCATGACGGGATCGTCTTGGCAGAGTTCATAAAATCCCTTAATGTCTTGATCCATCCCAAGTATCCATTCAAGCTTATTTTTGACCAAATATTTCATGTCTGAATCTAAAGTGCCTGCGATGATTTGGCATGATACGGGGCTGTAAGGATCGTTAAGTTTTTGGGTTAACTTAACCAGAACAGGAGATTCCTCAGGAGCAGGTAATATTGCTCTTATATGAGAGAATAGACCTTCATTTGTAAGGTCGAGCCCGTTGTAGTTTGAGTTTCCAGCAGTCAATTGTAGATCGAACGGGAAACTTATCTCCAACGAGATATTTTCGAGAGAGCCTGCAGTCATGAGGATAAGATATCCATTATGTTGTTGTGCGTGATATCCATAAAGCTGTCTGAGTCCAGTCCGCTTTTCATCAGATGGGCTAAAGATCTTTTATGATTTACTACGGGATAATCACTACCAAACAAGATATGCTTGGATCCCAATAAATGTTCTACATTGCTATAAACATCAGGGTCATATAAATAGGGTGCAGCCGCACTGTCAAAATAAACATTAGTCAGTGAGGTTCGTATTTCTGGCATCATAGAATAAAATGGAAGCCCGCCTCCGAAATGAGCACAAATTATGATGTTTGATGGGAAATTGTGAATAAGATCCATTATTTTATTAGGATGAGTTTGACCTTTGCCCGGGTAAGAATGGCCAATTGGTTCTGAACAATGGACCAATATGGGTAAATGTTGTTCTTCACAAAATTGCATAATGCTCCTCATATCAGAATGGGAGGTTATATCGAAGTCTTGTGTATCAGGATGAAGTTCTCCAATGCCTTTAACTCCCTGATTAAAACATCTTTCTAATTCATATAATGCGTCGTTTCCCCATGCTGGATTGATAGAACAAAATGGAATCAATTTCCCTCGGTGAGTTTTTGATGATTCTATAAGATATTGATTTATGTCTTGGGCCAGTCCGTAGTCAGTCCAACCCATTCCTAAAACAAGAGACTTAGATATGCCATTTTGTTCCATGCTGCCTACTAGAGACTCTGCGTCTGCAGGAGGGGAATCTTTCTGGAAAAGATCTGCATATGTATTGTCTATTTTCAGGATGGACTCGTGACTATTTTGGTATTCTTGAGGGAATATGTGAGTGTGTGAGTCTATCAGCATCACTCGTAGAATACTCGATAAACAAATTACAGTCAAAGATATATCCATGACAGAATCACATAACATGAGATTGATTAATCATTATAATAAATGGTCATATAGATATGCTTGATCAAAATACAGCTTATATACAAACACTTATAGACCGACGAAATGTTGGGACATACATCGTTTTATTATTTTCTACTTTCGGATTGTTTTGGGTTTACTGGATATACCTTATAGCTAACGACCTAAACAAATTAAACGGAATAGAATGGGATCGCAGGCATTGGCTGTGTGTTCTTAGCAATCCGGTTGGTTGGGGATTTCTACTAGTCCATATATCTACAGGGTGGCATTTGCTCACCGGAATGAATAAATATAAAACTTTATTAACTTCATTGATGTTAGGTTTAGGATTGCTTGCTGTAGTCAAATTGCAGTTACAGCTGAATAGAGTTTGGTCAGGTAATCAGACTTATTACTGGCCCCCAGATTTTGAGGACACAGATTAAGGCCTGATTTGGCCGTCTCCGATACCTATCCATTTGTATGAAGTCAGTTCTTTAAGTCCGAGTGGACCACGTGCATGAAATTTTTGGGTACTGATTCCCACTTCAGCTCCTAATCCAAATTGTGAACCGTCTGTAAATCTTGTACTCGCGTTAACAAAGACAGCTGCGGCATCAATTGTTTTTGTGAAAGCATCCTGAGATTCTTTGTTTTCACTTAATATAGCTTCAGTGTGCCCGGATCCGTAATTTTTGATATGTTTTATGGCCTCTTGTAACGAATCTACTGCCTTTATAGAAATGATTAAAGATAAAAATTCAGTTCCCCAGTCATCCTCAGTAGCAGTTTTGATGAGCGGATCGTGTTGTTGAATGTAATCCATAATTTGCTCATCCACTCTCACTTCAACTTCATGAGTTACTAATTGAGAAATCATATTACGGATCATTGTTTGGTCTGCGTTTTTATGGACTAGTACTGTATCAAGCGCGTTACAAACTGTCGGTCTTTGAGTTTTTGAGTTGATGATTATAGGGATTACTTTGTCTGGGTCCGAATCTTCATCAATGAAAGCATGACACACACCAATCCCGCCTGCTACGACAGGCATGCTTGCCGTGTCATATACATGTTTAATTAACCCGGCTCCTCCTCTAGGGACGAGTAGATCGATGTATTGATCGAGATGGAGCATGTCGTCTACAACACTTCTATCAGTACTGGTGATAAGTCCTACAGCAGCTTCTGGTAGATCGGAAAACAACAATGAATCCTTCAATATTTGTGTTAATACAATATTAGAATTAATACTTTCTTTTCCGCCTCTCAATAAAGCTGCATTACCTGATTTTATTGCAAGGCACGCTATATCAATAGTTACATTTGGTCTACTTTCATATATTGATCCCAGGACGCCTAATGGGACTCGCACTTTTTTAAGTGCTATCCCGTTTGCTAAAGTATTTTCTTCAATTATTTCGCCCACAGGATCTGGGAGATTTTTAATAGTTTGTACGTCAGATGCAATTCCTTCGATGCGGCCGGGAGTTAGTAGTAACCTATCTAGCATTTGATCGTTGAGTCCTGCCGTTTCGCCGTTTTTACAATCTAGTTGATTGGCAGTGACTATTTCGGCCATCCGTTCAATTAATAGCTTGCTGACCGTATCTAGAACTTTATTTCTTGTATCCGTGCTGGATATAGAAAGTTCATGCGATGCCGCTTTAGTTTGTTCCGCTATTTTTATTAATGAATCCATATTATAAGTTTACTAAGTTGTCCCGGTGAATAATTTCTTCCCCATAATTATATCCTAACGTAGCTTCTATATCGGTTGATTGTTGGCCACTGATTTGATGGACATCAGTAGAAGAATAGTTAGTTATCCCACAGGCGAAAGGGTGTGTGCCGTTATCGCTTGTTATATATATTACATCGCCTCGTTCGAATTTACCGTGGATACTTAAAATCCCTGACGGCAACAAACTGGCGTTCTTAATTAATGCGTTTTTAGCTCCTTTATCTACACAAATATGGGCAGTGTTGAATTCGGTAGCAATTGCTAACATCCAGGTTTTGCGGGATTCTAATCTTGTTTTCTTTGCTTCAAATAAGGTACCGGTGAAATTGTTATTTACAACATTTATTAATATATTTGATGTATTGCCATTACATAGGACCATAGGAATTCCTGCAGATGTGACAAGCTTGGCCGCTTCGATTTTGGTTACCATTCCTCCACGTGCCCAAGGATTAATGTTTTTGCCGATCATTTGATCTATTGAGTCGTCTATAGTGGCCACTGTTTCTACTAGTTTAGCGTTTGGGTGTGCATTGGGATCTTGATCGTATAGGCCATCTGTATCGCTAAGTATTATTAGTAGGTCTGCATCGATGAGGTTAGCCACTAATGCCGATAAGCGATCATTGTCACCGAACACGTGACTTATCTCTTCTACTGCCACGACGTCATTTTCATTTAATATCGGTACAGCTTTCAATTCCAGGAGGCTTATAAGGGTGTTTTTGATGTTTAAATATGATTGCCGATTGCTTAAATCGTCACTTGTGAGCAGTGTTTGTGCCGTATATACTCCAGATCTCCCAAAGCTTTCTTGGTAGAAGTTCATCAACTTACTTTGACCGATAGCTGCTAATACTTGACGAGATACGATATTACGTTTGTTTTGGCTATTAAGGTTGTTTTTAATAATGTCACGTCCTGAAGCAATAGCTCCGGAAGATATTAGTACTATTTCATATCCAGATCTCATCAACGAAATGATTTGACCCACCAAGTTTTGAATATTGGATTCATTCAGTTGAGAATGCTCTTCACCTTGGGTTAACACGGCAGTGCCTGCTTTTATAACTATTCGTTTGTAATTAGGAGTTTGAGTTTCCATAGTATTCACTTTACTGCAAATCGGATGGTTTATAAATCTACATCCTTATTAAAAATATCAGGTTATCATTGTAAATCTCTTAGGTTATGGGTATATTTTAAACTATTACCGTGGTAACCATAGGTTTATGACATTTTCAGGTATAGGTCAATATGTCGATCCACTTATCCGGCCATTGGCAAAATTTGCTTTTGACGATATATCCGGTGAGTCGATCAAAATAGGGAATAGAGGGAAGGAAGCTGTTATCTCTCTTCTCAGGACTCAACACGCCGATAAAACAATGTGTATCTTATGTCCGAAGCAATCTGACGCTCGAATTTTATTTAACGACTTACACGATTATTTCGGGGCCACTGCTAATTTGGTCTTTTTACCAGATGCTGATGTTTTGCCTTATGAAAGGCTTGTCGTGGATTCGAGGACTACAAATGAACGAATTACTACTTTGTCTAAACTTGCGAAGAAATCAGAGCATGTGGTCGTAGTGTCGTCAATTGGAGCCGCATTACGAAAAACTTTAAATCCAAATACTTTTGAAAATGCATCCATAGGACTTGTAAACATCATTTCTGGCCAAGAACTAACAAGCATACAGACTTTTCTTAATCAGTTGATAGATATGGGGTATAAGAGTGTATCTATTGTAGAAGCGCCTGGGACGTTTAGTAACAGGGGTGGCATTATTGATGTGTATCCACCTAATCATCCTTATCCTATTAGAATTGATTTGTGGGACACAGAAATAGAATCTTTAAGATATTTTGACGTCAATAGCCAGAGATCTGTAGAAGAAATCAATTCAGGAATTGTATTGACCTTGGCTTCCGAACAACTTAGATCATTGATTGATATGAATCAATTGTCACCGAAAGTTCGTAATTTGGATTATTCTGAGTGTACCGGTGACATATCTGATCGCATAAAGCAAGAATTGGAAACTTTGCAAGAGATCGCTGATCCAGAATCATTTGAATTCTTTAACGGATTTTTCAATGACTCGACATTGTTTGATTATTTATCACGGGATTCTTTATTGATTTTTGATCGCAAACAACTAGTGATAGAAGAGGAGGCTGTGATCCAGGAGAAGATTGAAGGTATTACTTCCTCTAGATGCGAAAGAGGGGATTTGCCTCGTAATTTCCCTTCTCCGATTGCCAGACTAGATGAAATAGATATTGGCTCTCATGTTATAGACCTAGACGCCTATGGGATAGAAGAAAATGACCATTTGTTCACCTCTCCACGACAATATGCAGGCAATCTAGATCAATTTATATCAGATATTACTTCTAATAAAACTGCTAACATAAATTTGATTGTCACACGACAATCCTATTTAAGATTGAAAAGTTTGTTGGAATCCCAAAGTGTAACTAATTATCATTCACTGGAGGGAGTAGAGAATTATTCTTTACAACCAGGGCAGTGTTACCTGTTGGAAGCAGATCTGTCAGCTGGATGGGATATCCGCATAAATTCGTCAACCAACCTTCAAGTGTTTACTGATTTAGAGATGTTTGGAGTAAGCAGAACTACAGGGAATTGGCAGAGTGCTAATGAAAAACGGCACACAGGATATAAATCCCTCCAGGATTTAACGGTTGGATCTTATGTGGTACATATAGATCACGGTATTTCTCAATTTACTGGTTTAACTACTATGGGTGCGTTTTCGGATAAAGAATATTTAGTTCTGGAATATGCCCAAGAAGATAAATTGTATGTCCCTACCGATCAACTTCATAGGGTTTCCCCATTCGTAGGTAGTTCCGATCAAGCACCATCCTTGACTAGATTGGGTACGAGTGAATGGTCTCGGTTGAAAGAAAAAGTGAAGGAATCTGCGCAAGAATTAGCCAAAGAATTACTGGATTTACAGGTTGAGCGAGAATCGAGTGCAGGTATAGCTTACCCGGAAGATACACTTTGGCAAGAAGAATTTGAACAATCGTTCTTATACACCGAGACTCAAGATCAATTAACTGCGATTCAGGAAGTTAAGCAAGATATGCAATCACGTAAACCGATGGACAGACTGGTTTGTGGAGATGTAGGTTACGGTAAAACAGAAGTGGCATTACGAGCCGCTTTTAAAGCGGTTGCTGAAGGACTACAAGTAGCAGTATTAGTGCCAACTACCGTTTTGGCTCAGCAACACTTGAATACATTTCATGATAGATTAAATCCTTATTCTATGAAAGTTGAAAGTTTGAGTAGGTTTAGAAGCAGGCAAGAACAGAATGAAGTATTGAGTGGTCTGCAGGACGGGTCTGTGGATGTGGTGATTGGAACACATAGGTTACTGCAGGCTGATATTTCATTCAAAAACTTAGGCTTGATAATAGTTGATGAAGAGCAAAGATTTGGTGTCTTGCATAAAGAAATGCTCAAGAAACTCAGGACTTCAGTAGATATCATATCTATTAGTGCAACTCCTATTCCTAGAACGTTGAATATGGCTCTTTCAGGAATTAAAGATATGAGTATTATCTACACTCCTCCTGAATTAAGACTACCTGTTAAAACCTTTGCAAGTGAGTACAGTGAAGATCTCATTGTGGATGCTGTAATGAGAGAGATTGAACGAGAAGGTCAGGTGTTTTATTTGCATAATAGGGTTAAGACAATGCCTGAAGTAGTCGAACGCTTATCTGAATTGATGCCGAATGTCCGTATTACTTACGCGCATGGGAGGATGCCAGAAGAAGAACTGGAGTCTGTAATGCTTCAATTTGCAAATGGGGATTCTGATGTGTTGGTTTGTACTACTATTATTGAATCGGGGATAGATTTGCCGAACGTCAATACATTAATACTTGATAGAGCAGATAGATTTGGTTTGTCTCAAATGTATCAACTTCGAGGAAGAGTGGGCAGAGGCGACCGGAGAGCGTATGCATACCTCATGGTACCGAGAGGACGTAAAATTACTGAGAATGCGGAACGTAGAATTGAAGCCATTATGGAGGCATCTGATTTGGGTGCTGGATTTATGATAGCGATGAGAGATTTAGAGATTAGAGGAGCTGGTAACATTCTTGGTTCTGCTCAGAGTGGTCACATAAAATCTGTGGGCCTTGAACTGTATAGTCAAATTCTTAACCAAGCGGTGGATGAGATAAAGCCTCAAGCTCGGGTAGCACAAATCGAGGAAGATAATTTTGGTAAAGATCTAGCGATTATAGATTTGCCAATTTCTGCTTTTATTCCGGATGATTACGTGTATCATTTACCGTCTAAACTCGGTATATACCATAGGTTATCGAAAGCTAAAAATAAATCTGATGTGTCTGATATGAGACATGAATTGGTAGACAGATATGGAGAACTCCCATTTGAAGTAGAAGAATTATTGAATTTGATTAATGTGAGAAACTTCGCATCGACATTAGGTGTTAAAACTGTAAATACTATAGACGGGGCTTTGATGATTGGATTCACTGAAGATTTTGGAGGTGCTAGGATTGCATTGCAGAAAGCTATAGGTCCGACTGCAGATGTGAGAGGATCAAGCATACGGGTGCCTTTAAGAGGTGATACTGAATTACTTGAGACCCTAGAAAATATCTTAACTAGGTACAGAGTATTTCGTTCTAGATTGGAGAAGATGGTTTAGCTGATGATTCGTATAAAACCAGTTCGCAAAATGTGTTTAGTAGTGGCATTATTTGTAGCCGTAGCAAGTCTATCCTGTTTTCCTGAAAATGGAAATTCACTGAAAATGGCCAAAGATTTTGAATATATATTGTATGACCAAACTGAATCAAAAATTCATCTATCAGATTCTTACGGAGCACCGATAATCCTCAATTTCTGGGCCGGATTATGCCCACCTTGTAGAGCAGAAATGCCTGACTTTCAGCAATTCTATGAAGATCATGGACATCAAATAGTGATATTGGGTATAGATATTGGTAAATATACTGGTTTAGGATCCAGGAAAGATGCGTTGAAGTTGGTAGATGAATTAGGGGTGACGTACACTATAGGGGGGGTTGGTGATGATTCTGTTATCGAATTATATGGAGTATATGGCTTGCCTCATACGGTGTTTATAGATGCTGATCAGAATGTAACGAGAGCTTGGTCAGGTGCTATTAATTTATCTAAATTAGAAGAGATAGGTTTGAGCATGTTAGAATCGGCTGAATAGCGGGGTGTAGCGCAGGGGTAGCGCGCATCGTTCGGGACGATGAGGTCGTAGGTTCAAATCCTATCACCCCGACCATAAGTTTAAGAGGGGTGTTTTATGAATATATTGCAACCGGTAGCTCAGGAAGTAGCGGATTTGTTAAAAAGTACTCAGCAGACTTTGTCAGTTTCAGAATCTTCCGCAGGTGGATTAATCTCAGCCTGTTTGGTGTCTATACCTGGTGCTTCAGATTATTATGTTGGTGGAGTTGTTGTTTATACAAGAGTCGCTCAAAAAGGATTGTTGTTAGTTCCGGATGAATCTATGGAAGGCAAGAGAGCTAGTACAGAAGAATACGCTGAGTTGAACGCAAGTACCATTAGGAATACATTAAACACGGACTGGGCATTAAGCGAAACAGGAGCTAGTGGCCCGACTGGTAACAGGTATGGAGATGCTTACGGCCATGCATGTATCGCTGTGTCTGGGCCAGTTTCTAAATCAATTACCATAGAAACAGGTGACCCCGATCGAGAAGGTAACATGTGGATATTCTCTCAAAAAGCCTTATCGTTACTTAAGGAATGCATAGAAGAGTCTTTAACCACATAATTAATCAGCAGATACGGTTAGGTTTTTAAATTGCGGCATTACTTGTTCAGAAAACTTCTGCATCTGTTCAAGTAGTACTTTCTGGGGAGTACCCATCGGTAAGCTTACGTTGACTCTATCTAACCCTGGGTACTTTTCTTCTAGAGCTTTGAGTTTTTCAACTATCAGATCTGCTGGGCCAGCCAAAAAACCACCACTTTTTTCAGCATCTTGGATAGTTGGTAAACCTGCATGAGGTGCCTTGCTGGGATCACCCATATCTTCAATCTGTTGATCTGATAGGGCTCTTACTAACCGCAAAGGTCCAAACATTTTGAGATTCTCTTCGTAGTAACCAGCAGCTTCAGTCAACGCTTTCTCCTTAGAATCAGCGATATAAAAATGGTATCCGATACTTAGATTTTCTCCGAGAGAAACGTTATAACCTGATTTCTGATACGCTGTTTGGAATTTAGTGATTATTTCATCCATAGCGCCGCCTTCTGATGAGCCTCCTCCTATGATGCCTTTCATGCCATGTTTTGCCATAAAATCGAACGCCCTATCAGATGCACTTTGAATGGGTTGCCAACATTCGACAGGGGTCGATTTGGGTCTTGGGACTAAAGTTATTTCCTTAAGATCGTATCCTCTGTAAGGTACTTTGGGTGGAATGGTGTAATTCTTACCATGATGGGAAAAAGATTCGTTATTGAAGGCTTTAAATATTATCTCAACTTGTTCTTCAAACAATTCTCTGTTGGAATCTTGATCAAGCAAAGGTGCGCCAAAAGTCTCAATTTCTCTCGTATGGTAGCCACGGCCGACCCCAAAAGTAATTCTTCCATTTGTGAGGACGTCCGCAGTGGCCCAATCTTCGGCTAATCTGAGTGGATGCCACATGGGGGCAATATTGAATCCGCACCCAATATGAATGTTTTGGGTAAGATGTGAGAGGTGCACGCCGAGTAAGATAATGTTGGGTAAGCATTCGTAACCTTCGGGCTGGAAATGGTGTTCGGCCATCCATAATGTGTCATAGCCTGATCTGTCCATATATTTAGCAAGAGCTGTCATCTTGTCAAATGCAGTGCACAACTCGTCATTAGAAAATCTCCGGTCATTAACAGGGGTGCCTGTGTAGCCAATGTTATCCATATCTATATGTCCTGCATATAAACTATCGAATTTGGTTATAGCCATGATGTACCTCCATGAAATCCAGATTGGTCTCATTGTATAAATAACACACTTACTGTCAATCCGTGGCTAAGGTGTTATTGTGCGAACAATCGATTATAATCTGTTTAGGAGACGCTATGATTGGTCTTAACGTTTACTCTTTTATAATGCCTGGTGTCAAACTGATTTCCAGTATTTGTATTTCTGGGATTTTAGGAGCCCTGATTGGCTGGCTGGGGATTTTTACTAACAGATCACTTGGGTATATATGGTCTCCAGAGATTCATTTGTTTATATACTTTGCGTTTATAGGATTTGGATCTGGATTGGGGGCATACTTGCCTTGGCTTGATGTTGAATCAAAAACAACCAAGCGGTTTTTTATTTTGGGGATTGCTAGTGCCTTAGGCATATTAGGGGCATACTTAGGATATTTGTACGGGTTGAATTCTGCTGTCGAATGGTTATCAATGCGTTATACAATTGACTTTAAAACTCATAGGATAGCGATATTAATTCCGGTGGTATTTATGGCCGCTATTGGCGGATATAGAGAATTAAAAGATTAATCAAAATCTTTTGTTTTGCGATTGAATAATGATAATGCTATCCCTAATCCAATTAATATACCCCCATTTATGATTAAAGCTACCCGACTACTTAAGAGGTTCCCAAGATAAGCAACTTCTAGATGCCCTGCCGGGCCTATCCCAACTCCCACGACCCAAGTCCCCATTGCCTTCCCACGTTCATCTGTTTCTGTTATAGATTGCATCAGGGTCTGGTGCACAATATCTGTTGCTCCAGAAATAAGATTGATGGTAAATACAGCGAGTACCATGAATATTAGGGTAGAGCTATGCGCTAACATGAGTTCTCCAACACCAAACCCTATAATAAGCAAGGAAATCATTTTCATACTTCCTGTTTTTGTCTGAGTAGACACGATCATAAAAATACTGAAAATTCCTCCTAGGTGTTTTGTTGCATTCAAAACACCTAGAGTGAAGCCTCCTGCTTCAAGAGTTTCAGCCACAAGTACTGGTAAAAGAACCTGGTATGAGAACCCAAATAATTCTGTTAGTGTGCATGATATGAATAGAACTTGTAACTGTTTGTTATTTTTTAAAAGTAGGAAATAGCTGATTAAATTCGTTATAGGTGCTTGTGATTGGTGAGGTGCTGAGGATCGTGGGGTTCGGTGCATTTGAGAAGCAACCACAGCACTAATAACATAAGCTCCCCCCATGATATAGAATCCGGCACTTGCGTTGAATTGAGCTATTAAAAATCCTCCTGCTAGAGCGCCAGCAATTGCTCCTATTTTGGACGCGAGATTTATTAATGCTATACCATTTAGCGCTGATTGGTGTTCATTTATTTGATACGCGTAAGCACTCCTTGTGGTTAGTTGCACAGAATCTATTGAGCCCAATGCCAATGCCAATGCACTAAGTCCTACCATACTGAAAGGAACAGATTGATTGATCGTAGCTACAGCTAAGGAAATAATAGCTAAGAGCGTCGAAGTGAATATTATTAGAAACTTGCGGTCAATTATGTCAGACAAAATACCTGCGATCATGCCTCCAACGACGAAAGGTACTTGCCTTAAAGCAAAAATTAAGCCTACAAATACAATGGATTCACTTATATCATAAGAGATCCATCCCAAGAGCACTTGTTGTATCCCTACAGACATGTGAGCAGCGACAGAAGAAGTCCATAACATTCTAAAATTATGAGACCTAAAGGTCTGGATACTTTGATGATAAATGTTCAAATTTTTATTCTCATACCGATTGGTATCGAAGTGTAACATATGCTTAGTGAGTTCTTGACATATTGAAGATTCCAACTTGAAATGGTGAAACATTTCTGGCAACATGTGTGAATGGATATAGGCGCTTTTAAAATTCAAGAAGATATTGCCGATATTAAGAACCCTTATATGGTAGCAATGATTAAGCCATGGGTAGATGTGGGCAAGGTTGGAACGTTGACGTTGAATCGTATAGAACGGTTCTTTGGAGCTACAGAAATAGGAGAGCTCGCAAGACCGGGAAAGTTTTTTGACTTTACTCGATATAGACCGAATATGCGATTTGTCCAAGGCAAGCGCACTATGCGTATACCGAATAGTTTCGTAAAGCATGGCAAATCAGAATCTGGTCAAGATTATATATTCCTGCATCTGTTTGAACCTCACTCCAACGGAGAAGAATACGTGGAATCCATATTAGATATTGTCAAACATTTTGAGGTAAAGAGATATTGTAGAGTTGGAGCTATGTATGATGCAGTTCCGCATACACGTCCGATATTGATTACGGGCTCGATTGGCGAGGTTAATCAACTCAGAGAAGTAGAAAATCTGAGATTGAGACAGAGCAGTTATCAAGGACCGACCACCATTATGAACTTGTTAGCTGTAGGCATAGATGATTTGGAAATAGAAACATTAAATTTCATGGCTCATCTTCCCCAATATGCTCAATTAGAAGAAGACTATAGTGGTGTATCCAGGATGATAGAGGTATTGTCTTCTGTGTACGCCGACATCCCAAAAGATCTATCCCCTATAAGAAGAGGACAGCGCCAATATAGGGAACTCACTAAGGCCGTAGAGAATAATTCAGAATTGAAAGGTTTGATTGAACAAATGGAATCAATGTATGATGCAGACAGGCAATCAGAACAAGATGATGCGAAAATCGAGGACTCTGCAAGCCTATCCCCAGAGATAGAAAGCTTCTTGGACGAGATTGGGCAACAGCTGGAAGATGATAAGTAATAGTCTAGTTAGGCTTGGTAGCGCGGGAGGGACTCGAACCCCCGACCTATGGATTATGATTCCACCGCTCTAACCAGCTGAGCTACCGCGCCAAGATAGATGTTAATACACCCGATCCAACAATTGATGTTACCCTTGCTATTTGTAACTGTCAATGAAATATATAGATTTTCCCCTTGGATTTATCATGTTTAATCAATCAGATATTGTTCAAGATATTCATGCAATCATAAGAAAGATAATCTGCAATCATGTAGACATTCCGGAGTTTGTATCAGGTTCAGGGATTTACGGACTGGAGATACTGCATAATGTAGTAGATTTGGGTTGTGTAATGGTTGATCATGTTGGCCAACTAAAATTAGTTAATATCAACATGTTGCGTATGGTGTCGCCTGAAATTGGTGTTAATAACTCTTTGAATATGGAGGATTTGGACGTAGGGCTAGACTATATGGTTATTCTTTTTGCCTCGTTGGTAAAACAATTATCTGAATCAAAACTTCTAAACATATAATAGCTACATAATTATTTATGACAAGTCAAAGGTGCCGCTGCGCCCACCGGATTTCTGAACTACCTTTATGTTGGATATTATCATTTGTCTGTCTGATGCTTTAGCCATATCGTATATTGTAAGTGCAGCAACACTTACTGCTGTCAGGGCTTCCATTTCAACTCCTGTTTTGGCAGAGGTTTTAGCGAACCCTTCTATGATTATGGAACTTGTTGGTTCATCAATTTTCAGGTCGACTTCAATTTTTTCTAAAGGAAGAGGATGGCATAATGGTATCAAGTCTGATGTCTTTTTCGCGCCCATGATTCCTGCTAGCTGCGCTATAGTGAATACATCTCCTTTTTTTAACAATCCTTCTTTGATCAAGTTTAGGGTGTGGGAAGACATTGTTATGGTTCCTGTTGCCTTGGCCTCACGTGTGGTGACATCTTTGTCTGCAACATCTACCATACTTGCATTACCTGCTTCATCAATATGGGTTAATTGGTTGTTTTGTTCTTCGGTCACTTCCACCTCTCCTTTACTTGCAGCCTCAGCAGCTGAGTATGCAAGCTTGTCTGCTAATTCATTACCTTCGTTTCCTGAATGGCCTTTGACCCAGTGCCATATCAAGTGGTGTCTTTTGGCTTCAGCATCGAGCATATCCCATAAATCTTTATTGACATTTCGTTTCCAGTTTTTTGTCATTGAATTGATTACATAACTGCTGTCAGAGAATATATCTATGCTCGTGCTTGTTTCTATAGCTTTGAGCCCTTCGATAACAGCTGTTATTTCCATTTGGTTATTGGTGGTATTTCTAGAGCCACCAGATAATTGTTTGATGATGATGTTGTCAGAATAAATTACTACTCCCCAGCCTCCAGGGCCTGGATTCCCTTTGCATGAGCCGTCAGTGTAGATTTGTAGGTTTGATGAAGGCTGCATATTAACCTCCAATGTGGAACATTTCGATTTTGTTATTAGTGTTAGTAGCCTTGCGGCCAGAAGTTCTTTCAACAGAGTACTGGTCGGTTCTAAGGCTCCAAGTTTTATTTATCAATTCTATGAGTTCGGAGTCTGTTGCTCCAGATCTCATTGGAGTTTTGAGATCGACGCCCCCCTCAGCAAACAAACAGGTTACTAATTTCCCGTCGGTGCTAAGCCGAGCTCTTGAACACTGACCACAGAAGGGCTGGGTAACAGAAGAGATAAAACCTATTTCCCCTGTTCCGTCTGAATACCTATACCTGTCTGCTACTTCTTCGGGGTAGTTCTTGTTCATGGGTTCAATATCCAACTCTTGCTTGATAATATCTACTACTTCTCGTGAAGGTACTACTTGCTTGTAATCCCACTGGTTTTGGTTGCCTACATCCATATATTCAATGAAACGCAGGATTAAATTATTATCTTTACAGTACCTGGCGAGATCTATAATAGTGTGTTCATTGACCCCTTTTTGAACTACGCAGTTTATTTTTATGGGATTAAAGCCAGCATTTTTTGCAGAGGAAATCCCTGCCAATACTTTATCGACCGAGAATCCGACTCCATTCATATGTTTGAATACATCATTATCCAAGGAATCCAGGCTAATTGTGATTCGTTTAAGTCCTGCTTCTTTAAGCGCATGCGCTTGTTTGGGGAGTAAATAGGCGTTAGTCGTTAGGGCTAAGTCATTCATGCCATCTAAGGAAGTAAGCATTTCGATTAGTTGGTTGACGTTTGTTCGAAGTAACGGTTCGCCGCCAGTTATCCTCAATTTGCTGACCCCTAGTTCCGTAAAAATCCGGGCAAGCCTTGTTATTTCTTCGAACGTTAGGATGTCGTGTTTAGGTAGGAATTTATAAGCAACTCCGAATGTTTCTTTAGGCATGCAGTAAGGACACCTGAAATTACACTTATCAGTGATCGATATTCTTAGGTCTTTTAATGGTCGTTTAAATGTATCGGTTATATACATACTATTCAGATTGAGTTGATTAGTGCTCTGAGAATGCAGTAACACCTCTTAATTATACAGGATTAAAGTATTTCTAGTCTCTCGATGAGTAGTTTTATTTTTCTTAAGGCGTCAGCTCGGTGGCTAATCAGGTTCTTAACATTGGAAGGAAGCTCTGCCATCGTTTTGTTTAAGCTTGGTAACATGAATATAGGATCATAGCCAAATCCGTAGTCTCCCTGGGAAATATTGGTTATTATTCCACTTATCCCTCCAATTCCTATAATTGGGGCTGAAGCTAATCCAATTATTGAGATGCAGCAAACAAATCTTGCCTGCCTCTCGTGGCTGGGAATTTTTGCGAGTTTCGTTAATATGAGTTGGCATCGTTCTTGGTCGGTTAACTTATCGCCTCCATATCGGGCTGAGTAGATTCCAGGGTCACCGCCTAGAGAATCGATTTCAAGCCCAGAATCATCAGCTAAACAAGGTACTCCAGTTAGTTTGTAACCGTGGGTGCTTTTAATCAGTGAGTTTTCTGCAAATGTGGCCCCGGATTCTTCTGCTTGGTCCTGTATCCCGAGGTCTGTTAGGGATAATAAATTGTATCCCAGTGGAGAGAGCAGGGTACGATATTCTTCTAATTTGCCCAAATTCTGTGTTGCTATGAGTAGTTTTTTCATTGACCGCTGTTGCAATTATGAATGCATTATATGACCTGGTCTTGTGACAATGTTTCTATCTCTGCTGTTGTATAACCTAGCCATTCTTTATAAATTTCTGTATTATTCTGGCCTAACTGAGGACCTGCATGACGGATCTCACCAGGGTTTTGATCAAACTTAGGTATGACTCCTACCATTTTAGTAGGCCCGATAATAGGATCATCAACTTCTACAATATTATTCCGATCTGCTATGTGGGGATCAGTTGCTATGTCTTCGGAGTCATATACCTGTCCTACTATGCCTCCAGTAGGTATCAGGTCTTCTAATACTTCTGCCGCTGTTTTATTATCAAACCAAGATTGTATTTCTTCATTCAATTCGTCTCGATGATTTATACGTGCTTCATTAGTAGCAAATTTCTCAGAACTGAGTAATGATTCAACTCCCATTGCTTTAGCCAGTGTTTCCCAAGTGTTTTGGGAAGTTGCTGATAATCCAACCCATTTATCATCTGCTGTATGATACAGGTTCCGTGGAGCTGCATCAGGGAAGTTATTTCCGGACCGTCCACGATTTATATTTAATTTGTCGAACATTGTAACGAAAGGAATCATGAGCCTCATTAATGGTTCGTAAAGGCTTAGGTCTATAACTTCGCCTGTAGATATCGGAGAAGTATCTCGCTTATAGAGCGCCATCATAGCTGACATCGCGCCAAATACACCTGATACTTCATCGGCCAGTGGTAGTGGGGGTAGGTTTGGAGGGGAGTCTTCGAAGCCTGCCATATTAACGTAACCACTCATACATTCTGCGACTGTCCCAAATCCTGGTCGGTCTTTATAGGGACCAGTTTGACCAAAGCCCGAGTAGCGAAGGATCACTAGATTTGGATTGATCCTGTGTAGTTCCTCCGGGGCTAACCCCCATTTTTCTAGGGTTCCCGGCCTGAAACCTTCTATTAAAACATCTACTTGCTGAATTAATTCTTTGAATATTTGTTGTCCTTTCGGGTTATTCAAAGACAAAGTGACCGATTTCTTGTTTCTCGAATGCACAGTCCACCAAACAGAGGTTGCCTGTATGAATGGTCCCCAATTTCTTAAAGGATCTCCTCTGCCAGGATTTTCTATTTTGATAACCTCGGCCCCAAAGTCTGCCATCAAACTGCTCGCAGTGCCACCTGCAACGATCATAGAAATATCTAGTACTTTTATTCCTGATATAGGTCCTTTCATAAGTTTGCTCTTCCTAATTTTCTAATAAGAATTCTGAAACGACGGCCAAAGTCTCTTCAGGGAATTCAAGTGGTAAGAAGTGGCTGCCAATACCCATAGCTTTAACTCTTGCATCTTCTGCAGTATCGATCCATCTTAATATAGCGGGGTCATCAGCGATCTGTCCTCCGTCATAGTTACCTAGGAGCAATAAATACTTTCCTTTAAGTCCAGTAAAATATTTGTCTACTTCCATTCCGTAGCGGGTCTGGTAATAGTGAGCTTCTACCGCTGGAGGACACAGAAGTTGTACTTGACCGCCCTCTAGGGTTTTTGTTCCTCCATCAAGATACCCTTCAAATGATTCTTCACACCAGTTTTTGAATGCATTACGATGTCTATAAGCTTCATATATAGCGTCCCGAGATTCCCATACCAGTCGTTTGCTACGCGTGCGATTTAGTCGCGATTCCAACTGCTCGGGAGTGATCATAGAAGATCTGTTACGAAGAGTGGTTTCAGTTAGTGCTATTTTCGAATATCTCCCCGGAAGCATGTGTGATGCCATAAGAGTTACTAATCCTCCGGAAGAGTGACCTATACCGTGAAGGTTGGTCAAATTAAGTTCTTCGATGAATGCTGCCACATCTTGACCTACTAATTCAAAGTCATATTCTCCGGTAGGTTGGTCTGTATATCCATGCCCACGTTGGTTAAGGCAGATGACATGGAAACTTGCTGATAATTTCTGTGCGTAAGGATTCCATACATGTGCACATAGCCCAGTAGCGTGGATCATTAATAAAGGAGGTGCTCCTGGGTTTCCCCAGTCTAGATAGTGTTGAGTGATTCCGTTTGCTTGGATGTATTTGTCAGTAGGTGTCAAGGTGTCCTCATTAAGTTTACAGATTTTGATTGTATATTAACAAATTTCTTCAAATGTTTTGATATCAAATCCTAAAACTTAAGGATAGAAGTTACTATTGCGGGCGTCTCTCATATGGTATAATCCGTGATGGCTTAGCATTGAGGAGAGGTTTTTTTAAAAATGCCTGTTGAATACTCTGTTCAATATGGAATGATTGGAATTTTGGCGGTGGTGGCTACTGCAATCCCCACAAGTTTGATTCTCGTTTCGTGGTTGTTAGAGAAAATAGGGTTGCGCCCAAAGAATCCAACTGAGGTTAAATTGGACCCCTATGAATGCGGGATGGAAGCTATAGGTGGTCCGTGGCATAAATTCAATTTCAAATACTACATGTACGCTATATTGTTTGTGATTTTTGATGTAGAAGTTATATTTCTGTATCCTTGGGCAGTGAAATTTTTAGATCTGTCTCTTTTTGCCCTTATTGAAATGTTTATTTTCGTCGGTATTTTGCTACTGGGCTGGTTGTATGCTTGGAGAAAGCGTGACCTGGAATGGAGATGATATGATCAATAACGATTGGCTTAATGAAGGGTTGTCACTTCCCGAAAGAACCCTTCCCACAGATAGAAAAGAGGGATCTGAAATTCAAGAAATGATCAGTAACTCTGCCGAACCAATTCCAGGAGATGTACTCGAAATTCCTGATGACTTGCAGAATAATGTCGTAGTAACCTCAGTGGATGCATTGGTAAATTGGGGAAGGAAGTCTTCCTTGTGGCCTGTCTCATTTGGCCTTGCCTGCTGCGCGTTTGAAATGATGGCTTCAGCAATGAGCAGATTCGACCTTTCTAGATTTGGAATGGAAGTATTCAGAGCATCGCCGCGACAGGCGGACTTGTTGATAATAGCGGGTACTGTCACATGGAAAATGGCTCCAGCTATTAAGAGAATATATGACCAAATGCCGGATCCTAAGTGGGTTATATCGATGGGGGTTTGTGCCACTAGCGGAGGTCCATATTATGGCTCTTATAGTGTTGTCCCAGGAGTAGATCATATAATTCCGGTGGATGTGTATGTGCCTGGATGCCCTCCAAGACCAGACGCCCTGCTGTATGGGATTATGGAACTCCATGAAAAGATAAAGAAATTCGGCAATCTCAAGAAATGATGCGTTAAGATGGTATTAAGAGATTTAAATGGGAAAATAGTAGCTGATAAGCTTTTAGAAGTTTTCCCTGGCTGTGTGGATAAAGCTGACAACGATAATGTGTGGGTGCATCCTGAAAATTTGGTGAAGATAGGTGAATTTCTTAAATCCGAAGATGGCTTCACGATGGACTATCTGAACGCTATCACGGCTGTGGATTTTATAGATCATTTTGATGTTATATATCAACTCACATCCACAGTAACTCAGAATCGTATAGCCATCAGAACAAGCCTCATCGGGCGAGAACACTTGGAGCTTGATTCAGTTATGGGGTTATGGAAAGGGGCAAATTTACAAGAAAGAGAAATTTGGGATCTGATGGGAATTTACTTTAAAGGTCATCCCAATATGAAACGTTTATTGTTATGGGAAGGATTTGAAGGACACCCTCTCCGAAAGGATTTTCTGTAGGTAGCAAATGAGTATTAGAACTGAACCAATGACAGTAAATATAGGACCTCAGCATCCGAGTACTCACGGAGTATTTAGAATAAGGGTTACATTTGACGGTGAAGAAATAGTAGAAGTGGAACCCATATTGGGATATTTGCATAGAGGGACTGAAAAATTAGCTGAAGAACGAAACTATGTTCAGATCGTTACCTTGACTGATAGACTGGATTACACTGCGTCTATGACCAATAATCAAGCTTATTGTTTGGCAGTAGAAAAATTATTGGAGATTGAAGCTCCCGAACGAGCTAAGTATCTCAGAACAATGACAGCTGAATTGCAACGAATTGCCTCGCATCTGATCGCTGTTGGTTTTTTCTTGCAAGAATTAGGAACTTTCGGTGGTACTCCCCTTATGTATGCTTTTAGGGCGCGAGAACGTATTTTGGATATGTTTGAAATGTTATGTGGCGCTCGCATCACGTTAAGTTATATGCGCCCCGGTGGAGTATTCTGGGATCCTCCTGCAGAATTCTGGATTGCCCTTAACGAGTTTTTAAAAGAATTTCCTGGAGAATTGTCCGAAATGGAAGACTTGTTGTTAGGCAATGAAATTCTAATGGTCCGGACGCGTGACGTAAGTCCACTTTCTGCTGAAGATGCCATAAATAATTCTGTGAGTGGCCCTGTTTTACGAGCGAGTGGAGTACCGATGGATCTGAGAATATTGGACCCATACGATGCCTATGACAAAGTGGATTTTGATGTTCCTGTCGGTTCTAAAGGAGATAATTACGACAGATTTTGGGTACGGATGCAAGAAGTTAGGCAAAGCCTTCGGATCATTGAACAATGTGTTGAACAAATAGAACCGGGGGATTATCGTTTGGATCTTCCAAGAGTCTTGAGAGCAGAACAAGGGACTGAGAGTTATGGGAAAGTTGAAGCTCCTAAAGGAGAATTAGGATTCTATTTATTTAGCGACGGAAGTGTTTCCCCATACAGAATGAAGATTAGATCCCCTTCTTTAATTAATTTGAGCGTTATTGATCAGCTTTTAGTTGGTTGGAAGTTGGCGGACATGATCGTCTCGCTTGGAAGTATTGATATAAACATGGGAGAAGTTGATCGATGAGCTGCTCCTTACAAGGGTTTTATCAAACTAATGCTTTGTACCAAGCTATTCATGGGTTCTTGGCAAGTTTCCTTCCGTGCTCTTTAGCAACTATAGGTACCGGAATAATGTTTTCTCTGTTTCTGGTCAATATATTTTTGGTGAGTACGGCGTTGATGACATGGGGCGAACGGAGACTATTAGGAAGATTTCAAACAAGAGTAGGGCCAAATCGATGGGGCCCATTTGGGTTATTGCAACCAATAGCAGACTTGATTTCTTTGCTATTCAAAGAGAATCTTATTCCGCGTGGGTCTGACAAACTTTTATTTATTGTCGTTCCGATTCTCATAATGATGCCGGTAATCATGGTGTTAGGCGTGATTCCATTATCACCAGGGATAGCACTCGCCGATTTGAATGTAGGAGTGTTATATATTTTAGCTATAACTTCAGTCTCGTCATTGGGTATCTTTATTGCCGGCTGGTCTTCTAACAACAGATTCGCGATATTTGGTGCCGTACGCGGGGTTGCTGTTTTAATTAGTTATGAAGTCCCTGTCGTGATTTCATTACTGGGAATAGTAGTAGTTACGGGTTCTATGTCACTGTTAAGTATTGTAGAGGCTCAAGCTATTCCATTCTTAATGGTTCAACCCATGGCATTACTTGTGTTTTTCATTGGGAGTAGTGCTGAAATGAACCGCACGCCATTTGATATTGCAGAGGCTGAATCTGAAATTATCGCTGGATATCACACCGAATTTAGCGGGATAAAGTTCGCGGTGATTCAGGCTGCTGAATATGGAGCAATGATTGTTGCCTCAGCCATCATAGCTATTGTTTTTCTTGGGGGATGGTCCGGACCGTTGCCCGAATATCTTGGTTGGTTGTGGATATTTATCAAGATATTGATAGTAGTGTTTGTGTTTACTTGGGTTAGGGCTACGTTGCCCAGATTAAGAATAGACCAAATAATGGCATTTTGTTGGAAAGGATTACTCCCAATGAGTCTCATTAATTTATTAGCTGTTGTAATAGAGACCTTTGTGCTGAAAGGACCGGATGGGCAACTTAGTGTATCCGACTTATGGATTATGTGTGTTATAAACACTATAATCACCGTTTGCACTGTAGTCGTATTAAATAAGTTAATATCGGATAAAGTTGACCCTGTGAGGTCAGAATCGAAAATATTATCGGCTCAAGAATTGTACGCGGGCAGACAGGGGGATTAATGTACGGTATAGAAATGGTCAAAGGACTATTGGTTACTCTCAAAAATTTCTCTAAGAAACCTGTCACGATTCAATATCCTGAGCAACGAGTTTCTCAGCACCCCAGATTTAGAGGCGAAGAATTCACGTGGTACGAAGAAAGATGCACTGGATGCGCTTCTTGTGCAAAATATTGTCCTCTCGGAATTATAGAAATTGTTACCGATCCTAGTGAAACCGCTGTAAAACAAGGTGATAAATATAAGTTAGAAAAATTTGACATCCAATTATTTCGGTGCATGTTTTGTGGTTTGTGCGTAGAGGCCTGTCCATATGACGCCTTATTCATGGGAAGTGGATTTGAAGAAGGGAAATACACCCGTAGTGACATGGTTATAACGATTGATGATTTGAGGAATGCTCCGAAAAATCCTTCTACTTGGTATAGACCGCAATTGGAAGCCAAGAAATATGACCCGAGAAGCGGTCAACAATTGGGCTGGAAAGAAGTAGGGCGAGAATCATGGAATTGGCACAAAAATGAGAAGGCAGGAATGAGGATCTCTTCGGAATCCGAAGAAGACTGATATTTATGATCGAAGATTTGATATTTAGTATGTTCGCAGTTGTTGCATTGGCAGCAGCTATTGGGATGATCGCTTTAAAAGACCTATTTAGAGCCGCGCTGTGTCTGGTAATTGTTTTTGTGTCAATCGCCGGGATTTATGTCATGCTGAATGCGGAGTTCCTTGCAGTGATACAAGTCCTTGTATATGTCGGAGCAATTTCCATATTGTTGATATTTGCTGTCATGCTGTCTGATGACGTTAAGCGAGCTAATTTGTCTAACAGATTACAAATCCCAGCGATACTTCTGTGTGGGGTGATACTAGCAGTGTTATTAGTAGCCGTTGTGTCTACTCAATGGAATGTAATCTCTGAAGTTAATAGAAGCCTAGTCGATACAGTGCAGATCTATTCTGTGAATCCTGAAATATCTAATCAAGACGACGACTTTTCTCTTGCATCTTTGTTATTGACCGATCACGTATTGGCATTTGAATTAGTGTCCGTTTTGCTTTTGGCGGCCTTAATTGGAGCATTGTCTCTGATGCGCGGGAACGGTGAAAAATGATGTCATTAGAAACCATATTAGGCTTGGCGGCTATGCTGTTTGTTATAGGCCTGTTCGGGGTGCTTACTAAGAAAAATATCATAGCTGTCTTTATGTCGCTTGAATTGATGTTTAATTCAGTTAATTTGACGTTTGTAGGTTTAAGTTACTATGTGATGCCAGTTAATCTAGTAACAGACTTAAGTAATGCAATGACTGGCCACATATTTGCCATCTTTGTTATTGCTGTGGCTGCCGCTGAAGTAGCGGTAGGTTTAGGAATAGTATTTGCTCTGTACAGAAGTAGTGGATCTATAGAATTAACTTCTGATATGGGGAGGTCTTAGTCCTATGTGGATGGAATTCAAGAAGGTACCTAATTTAATGACGGCCGAAATATGGAAAGAGGCTATAGAAGCAGAAGGCCTTCCTGTAAAAATACTTCCTGAAGGGGGATTGTCCGCATGGACATATAATAACCCGTTTACAGTATATGTTCCCAAAGGGAAAGAACATGTTGCGCAAGAAATCCTGAGGAAATTATAGTATGTCAGCGTTAACCATATGGACTGTCTTTCTTGCGCCAGTAGCAGGTTTTTTAGTTATTTCATTGATAATTAGACCGTTCTTTGGCAAGCATCAATGGATAAGCCCGTTCGTATTAATAGCAGCGTTGCTTGTGTCACTAATAATAGCAGTCATGCTATTTATTGATGCTTTGGCCACGGGAGGAGCTGGCTACAATAGTGCTTATGAATGGATCAAGATTAATGAATCAGCAATTATTGACCTAGGTACTTACATCGATCCAGTAAGTGCATCTACTTTGGTAGTGGTTGTTTTAGTGAGTTTACTTGTTCAAGTATACTCTATGGGATACATGCATGGTGATCCAGGATACAGCCGGTATTTTGCTACAATGGCGCTTTTTACTGCGTCTATGATTGGCCTAGTTATTTCTTCCAATATTCTGCAACTTTATGCTTTTTGGGAATTAGTTGGTTTATCTTCCTATTTGTTGATTGGATTTTGGACGGAACGTCCGTCCGCAGCAGCAGCAGCAAAAAAGGCTTTTATTATCACCCGTATTGGAGATGTAGGTTTCTTGATTGGTATATTGTTCTTGATTAATCATTCATTTTCAATGGACAGCGTTGCAGGAATTAATGTGTTGCACATACCAGACATTTGCTCAATCGGGGGAACTATGTCAGGTGTTATCGTGACTGTGATAACACTTGGAATATTATCGGGGGCGATGGGTAAGTCAGCGCAATTCCCATTTCATACGTGGCTCCCAGATGCAATGGAAGGTCCTACCCCCGTCAGTGCGTTGGTACACTCAGCAACTATGGTGGCAGCGGGTGTATTTTTGCTTATCAGGCTTTTCCCTTTCATAAGCGACTCTGGAACTACTATGCTAGTGATTGCTGGTGTTGGCGCCTTTACTGCTGTTTTTGCCGCTACCATGGGCCTGGTCGTTCATGATATCAAGAGAGTCCTTGCCTATTCTAGTATTAGCCAACTAGCTTACATGTTCGCAGCGATTGGTCTTGGAGCATATGGCCCCGCTATATTTCACTTGATCACACACGCATTTTTCAAGGCTCTACTATTCCTGTGCTCAGGTAGCGTTAATCACGCAACACATACCTTTGATATGCGAGAGATGGGCGGGTTACGAAAAAGCATGCCATGGACGTATGGGTTAATGATGATATCCTCTCTAAGCCTAATTGGACTGCCCCCATTGGCAGGTTTCTGGAGCAAAGATGAAATCATGTTATCCGCCTGGGACTTATTGTTGCATGGCGCAATATTTGAGCTGATTATATTTGGATTATTAGCAATTGGTGTGATATTGACTGCTTTTTATACTTGGAGAATGATTAGTCTCACATTCCACGGAACATACAGGGGAGATAGCCATTCCATTCATGAATCGCCTACGATAATGATTGCCCCTATGTTTGTATTAGGTATATTGACTGTCATAGCGGGAGTTCTGACGAATCCCCCTATCAATTTAGGAAGCCTTCACAAGCACTGGTTAGGTGATTTTATTTCGTCCAGTACAGTATTTCATCATGGGCACCACGTCGCGGAATTCAGTGTGATGATCGCTACAATATCGACTATGTTGGGTTTGTTAGGCATATTAGCAGGAATATACTATTTCAAGAAAAGCAAACAAGGTATTGAAGAGCCACTAGAATCCCTGAAGTCAGTACATACATTGGTGTATAACAAATACTACTTAGATACCCTATATGAAGATATTATAGTCAAAAATTTCCTACAAAAACGTATCGTTAATATAACGGCTTTATTTGATAAATATATTGTAGATGGATTGGGAATCACCATAGGTTTTATGGTTCGTAATGTAGGGCATATATTGGGACTCATCCAAAATGGGAATGTGCAGTTCTATACTTTTATAATTAGTTTAGGAGGCGTTATAGGCTTGATTCTTTTGCTGATGTATGCGCCAGGGATAGGTGGGTGAAGTGATGGATTACCCTGCAATTTTATCAATAGTGATTTGGCTTCCATTTCTATTAGCCATAATATTCTTGGTTACTCCGTTAAAAGATACATTGGTCAAACAAGCCGCTTTGGCCATCACTTTGATTGATGCCGTTTTGGCTTCACTACTATTTTTTAATATCGATAAAAGTATGCCTTTAGGTGGATTTCAATGGGTAGATCGAATTATATGGATAGACACCGCGTTATTGAAATCCCAGTACTTGGTTGGAGTGGATGGTCTTAGTGCTCCTCTTGTGATGCTTACTGCGGTGCTTGGAGTTTGCGCGGTTGTCGCATCTTGGCATATCAAAATACGGGTGAAAGAATATTTCATTTGGTTGTTGATTCTTCAAACCGCTATTCTGGGAGTATTTACATCGCTTGACTTGCTTTTGTTCTTTTTATTCTGGGAATTAGAATTGATTCCAATGTATATGCTAATTTCAGGATGGGGGAGCGGTAGGAAAGAGTATTCATCTATGAAATTCTTGATCTTCACAATATTAGGTAGTGCTTTTATTATTGTTGGAATCTTGACCACATTTATAACATCAGATCCTCATACTCTGGATATGACCATGCTGATTTTGAATAGCGGAGGAAATCTTGTTCAATTGGGCTTCTATGGAGCTACGTTTGTGTATTTTTGTTTCTTCATAGGATTTGCAATAAAGCTCCCTGTGTGGCCCATCCATACATGGTTGCCAGATGCCCATACGGACGCTCCCACAGCAGCGAGTGTCATACTAGCCGGAGTAATGCTAAAAATGGGAGGATATGGACTAATCAGAATTAATGTCACTATGTTTCCTTTGCAAACTGTCGCATATTCATATCTCATAGTTGCCTTGGGAGTTATTAGTGTATTGTATGGTGCGTTTATGACGCTTAAGCAAACGGATTTGAAAAGATTGATAGCATACTCCAGTGTGAGTCATATGGGTCTAGTGCTAGTAGGTATTGGATCATTCACTGCTTCGGGGTTAACAGGGGCGGGTATGCAATTGTTTACCCATGGAACGATCACTGGATTATTATTCCTGTGCGTAGGTTTGATATACGAGAAAGCGCATACTAGAAGCATTCCTGATTTGGGTGGATTGTTTATAAGAATGCCCGTAGTAGCTATAACTTTCACGATCGCAGGATTAGCTTCTTTGGGATTACCTGCACTTAGCGGTTTTGTCTCTGAAATACTAGTGTTCGCTGGAGCCTTTTCTGGATTTCCCTTAATGACCATATTAGCGGTATTAGGGATCATTTTGGCTGCAGGATATATATTGTGGATGATCGAACGCGTGTTATTTGGAGAAGTGAAACCGAGTGTCCAAAATGTTTCAGATGCAACAGTTTTGGAGGCTTTCCCCCTAGTGTTGCTCGTGCTTATGATCATAGGGATCGGGATATTCCCAGGGATACTGATAGGTGTCTTGGATCAGGCGATTCTACCAATTGTAGCCAATTTTGGAGGAGCATAACCTATGAATATCTATGATTTGTTCCTCATAGGTCCGGGATTATCTGTAGTCTTAATCGGCTTTGTGGCCTTGGTGGTCGATTTACTGACCAAAAACAAAAAAGTTCTAGTTTGGTTTATATTAGCACTTCTACTAGTTCCATTGAGTATTTGTGTAGTTCAATTACAAATGATCGGTGGCTCTGGAACTTTAGATATGACATTAGGGTCAGGCACGCTAGATGATGTGTACAATGTGGATCTGTTTTCAATTGTCCTTCAGATGCTTGTAGTGTTCGCCGCTATGATTACAGTCATGATCTCGAGCAGTTATTTGCCTAATGAGTTTAGTATGAAAGGTGAATACTATACCTTAATGCTGTTTTCAGCATCTGGAATGATGACTCTGGTTAGCGCATCTGAATTGATATTGTTGTATATCGGCCTAGAATTGACTGGGTTACCCATCGCGTTACTTATAGCACTAACCCTTACAAGATCTGCAGCGAGTGGGGCATTGAAATTCTTAGTGATTAGTGCTTTGAGTTCCGCAATAACACTGTATGGAATGGCATTTTTGTTTGGTTTTACTGGTACTACAATTATTCCAGAAATGTCGAGATCTATAGTCACTCAAGGCTCAATTGCGACATTAGGAACGAATACCATAATGTTAGTTGCGGTCTCACTAATCATTGTTGGAATAGGTTTCAAACTGTCTGTAGTACCGTTTCATATGTGGGTACCTGATGTTTACGAATCCGGTCCTCCTCCTATAGTAGGCTTTTTGTCTGTTGCTAGTAAAGCCGCTGCCTTTGCGTTGCTTTTGCGTATTGTTTACCAAGTGTTCGGTGATATATATGTGAATTGGCCATTAATAATTGCTGTCATTGCAACTGGATCCATGATTATTGGAAATATAATGGCAATGGTGCAAACTAACATAAAACGAATGTTAGGATTTAGTACTATTGCCCATGCAGGGTATCTTCTAATTGGGGTTGCAGCGATAGCTACGGTTAGTAGTGGTACTAATTTCACTTTGAACATTGATAGTGGGAGTGCGGTTCTGTTTTATCTGGTCACATACGCTTTTGCGAACCTGACTATTTTTGCAGGTATAACCGTAGGGGCAAATAATCTACAAGGTGATGATATAAGCCACTATAAATCAATGATACGAAAATCCCCTCAACTTGCGATAATGATGAGCGTGGCATTAATCGCCCTTATCGGTATCCCTCCGACAGGGATTTTCATATCTAAATTTTACGTGTTTAGTGCGGCTGTGGAATATGGATTAACCTGGCTGGTTATTGTTGGTGTGATTAATAGCGTGATATCTGCATATTATTATGTGAGGGTTATCAAGATCATGTTTCAGACAGATCTCTCTGATGATGAATCAAATAAAATTGAGACGCCTCCATTGACTTTGTTGGCTCTTTACCTAACCACGGCGGGAACAATTTGGTTAGGAATATCTCCTTCGTCTCTTATTAAAATGATTGAGCAAGGCGTAGCGCTAATATCAGGACTAAATTAATCATGAATTTTGTCGGGATAATATACAACTCAATGAACCCTAAGGCTGTCGATTTGGCTCAAAGAATAAATGAACGCATTGCTCCTATACAGGAAACCTGGATCAATCCTGCTGACGATATAAATGAGCTGGACTTAAATATAAAAACTAGCGATTTGATTATCACTGTTGGAGGAGACGGAACTATTCTGCGAGTGAATCGTGTTGCTGCTAATTTCGGAACGCCTATTTTGGGAATTAATATGGGGCGTCTGGGTTTCATGACTGAGTTAACAGCGGAAGAAGCAATGGATCGAATTGGTGATTATCTAGATGGATCGTTCAGGCTTGAAGCTAGAAACATGTTACAAAGCACTATACAATCTCAAACGTTTGAAGATAGTTTAGGTCCTCATCACGCTTTAAATGATATTGTTTTAGCACGGGGAACGTCATCACGTGTAGTAACGATAAAAGTTGTTATCGATGGAGCAGTTTTGACTGTGTTTAGATCTGATGCTGTTATCGTAAGTTCTGCTACAGGGAGCACGGGCTATAACTTGTCTGTAGGAGGCCCAATTCTTGATCCTTTGTCGTCAAGCATAGTAGTGAAGCCGGTTGCGGCCCATATAGGGTTATCTACTGGAATAGTAGTAAATGATTACTCGACAGTGGAGATGGTAGTTGAAGGGTTGCAAGACTCTATCATGAGTATAGATGGAGCATATGATTATCCTCTGCGGCCGGGAGATTCTGTGGTGATCAAGCAAAGTGATAGGAAGGCACGATTTGCCCGTGCTAATGGACCGGAACATTTCTATGAAACCTTAACTCGGAGACTAGGATTCGGTTTAGATGTGTCCAGAGCGGTACGATATTAATATGCGACCAGACAATTCTGAGAAAAGAATCAAGTCTGAACTCATATATGACGGGAAATTAATAAAGCTTTCTAAAGATACTGTGCTATTGCCGGATAATAGGGAGTCAATTCGAGAAGTGGTAGACCATACCTCAGTGGTTTGTGTCATACCCTTTGACCAAAATGGATATGTACATATGGTAAAACAATATCGATACGCTATACGCCAGACTTTATTGGAAGTGCCTGCTGGAGGCATTGAAGAAGGAGAAACCCCTGAGCAGGCTGCGATTAGAGAACTTCAAGAAGAAATTGGTAAATTACCCAATCAGTTAATTGAACTTGGCGGATTCTGGCTTACACCTGGATGGTGCAACGAATACATGTATTCGTATTTAGCGCTTGATTTAGAAGATTCAAAACTTGCTGCTGATGATGATGAAAATATTGAAGTGGTTAAAATTCCTCTCAGCGAAATAGTAAGAGAGGTGAATTCTGGATTAATTAATGATGCGAAGACTATAGCTACGATTTTATTGGGTAATAATTACCTTAACAGACTATAAATATATTGGATTGAGATGCTGAATATGAGATACTATTATTTTGATGCTTTGAAAATACGGAGGAAGAATTAATGCTGGAACATGATGTGTTAGTTGTAGGTGCTGGCTTAGCTGGAATGAGAGCGGCCATTGCTGCTAGTTCTAGAGGCGCCAATACAGCAATCTTGAGTAAAGTTCATCCAGTAAGGAGCCACTCCAACGCCGCCCAAGGTGGCATTAATGCGGCTCTATCGGATAGAGGAGATGCATGGGAAGATCATGCATATGACACAATAAAAGGTAGCGATTTTTTGGGAGACCAAGACGCTATAGAAGTAATGTGTAAAGCTGCGGGCCAATCCTTGATTGATATGGAGCACTTTGGTGTCACTTTCTCTAGAGATGAAGAAGGAAGATTAGGAACTAGGGCATTCGGTGGGCAAAGACGCCAAAGGACATTTTTTGTAGGTGACTTCACTGGACAGGCTTTATTACATGTGATGTTTGAACAGCTGTTGAAATCCGGAGTTAGGAGCTATGAAGAATGGTTCGTTACCTCCTTGATCATTGAAGATGGTGTTGTGGCAGGGGTCATGGCACTGGAAATTAGAAGCGGAGAAATTTTTGCCATAAGAGCCAAAACCGTTATCTTTGCTACCGGAGGATGTGGCAGAGTGTTTGAACCAAGTACTAATGCGCTGATAGTAACCGGAGATGGTTTAGCATTAACTTATAATGCTGGGGCTAGCTTGATGGATATGGAGATGGTTCAGTATCATCCGACAACGTTGGCAGGCAGCGGTGTTTTGTTGTCTGAAGCAGCCAGAGGCGAAGGTGCTTATTTATTAAATAAAGACGGCGATCGATTTATGAAAGTATATGCACCTAATATGCTCGAATTAGCATCAAGAGATGTTGTTTCAAGATCAGAACAGACAGAAATTAATGAAGGTCGTGGGATCAATGGATGTGTCTTGTTAGATCTGAGGCATTTAGGCGAAAACCTGATCATGGAAAAGTTATGGCAGATTAGAGAACTAGGAATGGACTTGGTGGGAGTGGACATGATCCGCGAACCTATACCAATAAGACCTGGAATGCATTACATAATGGGTGGAATTAAAACAGACGTCGACGGTTTGACCAATATTCCTAGGGTTTATGCAGCTGGAGAGTGTGCCAATGTTAGTGTACATGGTGGCAACCGATTGGGAGCCAATTCATTATTGGACACTATTGTGTTTGGTGAAAGATCTGGAAACCACGCAGCAGAGGCTGTCAAGTCTATAGATTTTATTGACTTTGATGAACAAGCGAGAATTAAGGAAGAGAAAGACCGTATTCAAGGTATATTAGACCGGCCTCAAAATGGAGATAGAGTTTCTAAACTTCGTTTGGATATGGGAACTTCTATGAACAATAACATCGCAGTATATAGAGACGAACAAGGTATACAAGAGACTCTAAGTGATCTCAAAGATATGAAGGTGCGATATAAGGATGTGCCAGTGGATAGTAAAGGCAAAGTGTTTAACACTGACCTTATATTCCACTTAGAATTAGGGTTTATGCTAGATGTGGCCGAAACCATCGCAGCAGGAGCGCTCGAACGAAAAGAAAGTAGAGGTGCTCAAAGCCGCACCGACTACCCAGAAAGAGATGATGAAAATTGGCTCAAGCATATATTAGTAACTAAAAGTGAGGAAGGTCCAGTTTTATCGACTTCCGAAGTGTCAATAACTCAATGGGAGCCAGTGGAGAGGACGTATTAATTATGAATGTAACTTTAAGAATTAAGAGATTTAATGCAGACGGGGATAATCCTGAACAGTATTGGGAAGAATTTACTACTGAAGTAGCCGATAATGCAACCGTTTTAGATGCATTGATTCAGGTTAGAGAAGATCAGGATGGTACATTAAGTTTACGATGTTCATGCAGGAGTGCTATTTGTGGCTCCTGTGCGATGAGGATCAATGGTCAAGGAGGACTTGCCTGCAAGACCCCAGCGACCAGTGCATTGATTGACGGCGTAATTACTGTTGAACCAGCAGGAAATATGCCGGTTATTAAAGATTTGGTAACTAATTTTGATGGATTTTGGGACAAAATCAATCAAGTGACTCCGTATTTGCAACCACAAGGACCTGAGCCAGAGGCAGAATATATTGCCTCTAATGAATCCATGCTCCATTTGTCTGGCGTCACTGCTTGTATTATGTGCGGTTCTTGTGTTTCAGACTGTACCGTACTAGAGGTGGATTCAAGCTTTTTAGGCCCTGCTGCTCTAGCAAAAGCATACCGTTTCACTGCAGATCCAAGAGATGGTGATGAAGATGGTGTATCGTTAGATCGCTTAAAGGAACTTGGTCAAAAATCCGGTATGTGGGATTGCACCCGTTGCATGGCATGCGTAACAGCTTGTCCTAAAGGAGTAGATCCAATGGACAGGATTATGGCGCTCCGAGAACAAGCGATGGATGCAGGCCTAACTAATAATAACGGGGCTAGGCATGCAGAAGCTTTCGTAGAACTCGTAGGCCATAGTGGTAACTTAGATGAACTCAAATTGCCAGTAAAAACCGTTGGAATGTTTAACATTCCAGCCCTATTATCATATGTCCCAGTTGGTATTCGGAGCTTACGACGAGGCAAACTGCCTAGTTTGTTCCACAAAAAAATAGAAGGTGTTGAAAACGTACGCCGATTAGTCAAGAAATTAGAAAAATAAAAATATACAACCAGTTTAGGAAGAGAGGTTTAAAGTGAAATTTGCATTTTATCCTGGATGCGTGTCTAGAGGCGGATGTCCAGAACTATATACAGCAGCCAATTTGGTATGTGACAAACTCGGAATCGAATTAGAAGAGATGCCAGGAGCATCCTGTACAGGTGCTGGCGTTTTGCAAGAGAAGAACCGTTTACTCGGTGATATATTGAACGCTCGGACGTTCGCTATGGCTGAAAAAATAGGTTCTCCTATCATGACCATATGCAGTACATGCCAAGGAGTGATGGCTCAAGCTCGGCATCGAATGAGTACAGATGCGGCTTACCTTGAAGAAATTAATAGTCATCTTGCCGATGAGGATTTGCATTTTTCTGGTGACATTGAGATTAAACATTTATTATGGGTATTGATTGAAGACTATGGACTGGAAAAACTGTTGCCTTTAATTACTAAACCTCTTAAAGGTATTAGATTGTCTCCTTTTTATGGGTGCTATATAGTAAGGCCAACAGAAGCATTGCAAACTGATGATAACCCGGCTAGGAAAGTCGCTTTGGAAACACTAATTGAAGCTTTGGGAGCTACGCTAGTGGATTTTGAAGGGAAAACTAGATGTTGTGGGTTCCCTATCCTGACAATTAATGCTAAAAATTCTATGGCTATGGTTGCTAAGCACACAAGTGATGTGAAAGATCTTGGCTCAGATGCGATGGTAACGCCATGCCCTTTGTGCCATCTTAATCTAGATGGATTTCAACCTAAGGCAGCCTCTCAAGCGGGGAGATCTATCGACATGCCCATTATCCATCTTCCGCAAATGATAGGTATGGCTTTGGGCATTGCTCCCAAAGACTTGGGTATGAAACGGCATATTGTTAGTACTCAGAAGCTAGAACTGAAGTTACAAGAGGCGTAGGAGTTTATTACAAAGATCTTGCTATTTGCGCAAGTGTGGCATCTATTGCTTCTTTGGTAGCATCGATATCTTCTTGCGAATGAGCTGCAGAAGGATAAAATTTCTGAGGCCATGCTTTTAATATTCCTTTGTCTAGTAACCCCGAATTGAATTGGGCGTGTAGTTGAGAATTAGTTGATAGGCCATCACGGTAATTGTTTACTTCTCTATCTGTAAAAAACAAGCCAAAGATTTGGTTCTCTCCGCAAACTTGGATAGGGATATCGTATCTTTCAGAAGATTCTTTTATGAAATCACGGATTTCTTTCCCTGTATTGTTAATACGGGTATAATTCTCTGTATTTTGTAGTTCAGTTAATGTTGCTATTCCAGCCGCGCATGCAATAGGGTTGCCATTCAGTGTTCCTGTTTGTGGAACAAAGCCGTCATTGTCAGATGACAACTCATAGGAGGACATGATATCAGCTGTCCCTGTTACCGCTGCAAGAGGGTAACCTCCACCCATGATTTTTCCAACACAGGCGAGGTCTGGAGTCACCCCGTAATACTGCTGGGCTCCTCCATAAGATAAACGGAATCCTGTTACTACTTCATCAAATATTAGAGGGATTCCATGTTTCTTGGTGATGTCTCTTAATCCTTGTAAGAATCCAGGTTGAGGTGCAATAACTCTCTGTAAAGGCTCTACTATGACAGCTGCTATGTCATCTTTGTGAGCTTCTATGATCTGGGTCGTTGTTTGTAAATCATTAAATGGTGCCGCAAGAACTAGGTCGGAGATGGCTTTAGGTATTCCTGAGCTGTTTGCTTGTGTCTGAGGATACTCTATTGATGCATTAGGGGTTACGCTCATCATGGCGTAATCGCTACTGCCGTGGTAACCACCTTCAAATTTGAGGATTTTCTCTTTTCTCGTGAATGCTCTGCATACCCGCATAGCTTGGAAAGTTGCATCGGTACCACTCACGGTAAATCGGACTTGTTCCGCGCAAGGTATTGCATTGCAAAGTAATTCGGCTAGTTCCACTGCTTTTTCATGGGTTGCGAAAAAAGTGCTTCCGTCTTCGACTGCTTTGATTACAGCTTCGATCACACTAGGGAAAGCGTGCCCCAGGACCATCGGACCTGAACCCATCAACCAATCTATATATTCGTTTCCGCTGACATCCCATATTTTAGATCCGAGACCTTTCTGAACTAGAAAGGTTTGGTGGTCACCAACCTTGAAATTACCGTTCGTACCGTCAGGTAGGAATTGGTTGGCTTTGCCTAATAATTCAGATTCTACGCGGGTAGTGATTTTAGAATAATTTGTCATAAGCTAACTATTTTTCTCCATTACTTCTACTAGTTCTTTGACACTAGCTATAGAATTATCCAACGCCTGTTTCTCTTCTGGGAGAAGTTCGATTTCCATTACTTGTTCAACGCCATTTGATCCAATTTTAACAGGGACTCCCACGCACAGCCCATCAACGCCATATTCTCCTTCGAGGGATACGCAGGCGGGGAATATTCTTTTTTTGTCAAGTAGTATTGACTCCACCATTTGAACTATTGATGCGGAAGGAGCGTAAAATGCGCTACCGGTCTTCAGCAAACCTACAATCTCGGCGCCTCCGTCACGAGTCCTTTGGACTAGAGATTCTATTGTTTTAGAATCGAGTAATTCCGAAATTGGGATACCTCCTATAGTGGTGTATCTGACTAGAGGGACCATATCGTCACCATGTCCGCCAAGTACGTATGCTTGGACATCTTCAACTGATACATCTAGTTCTTGCGCAATGAAAGTTCTAAATCGTGCTGTATCTAGTACTCCGGCCATACCTAGTACTCGGTTTCTAGGGAAGCCACTGACTTTGAGTATATTATGAACCATAGCATCTAAAGGGTTTGTTACAGGCATTAATATGCAGTTAGGAGAGTATTTAACTATTTCTTCTGTCACAGCCCCAGTGATCTTCATGTTTGTCAAAAGGAGATCATCTCTACTCATGCCTGGTTTTCGTGCTATGCCAGCTGTGATTACTACCACATCTGAATCAGCAGTTTCTGCATAGCTATTCGCTCCTGTAATTGTTCCGTCAGATCCAATGACTGGTCCTGATTCTGCCATGTCTAGAGACTTACCCTGAGGCAAATCTTCTACAACATCTACTAGTACAACATCAGCATATCCCAACTGATGCAATCTTTGAGCTGCAGTTGCTCCTACGTTCCCTGCTCCGACTACCGTTACTTTGTGTCTCATTTGGTTGTTCTCCTGATTGTATTACTACTATTTATATTTGGTCTATGATTGTATTGAAAGTGTTACTGGGTCTCATGGCTTGGGAGGTTAGTTCATCATTGGGGAGATAATAGCCCCCTATGTCTACTGGATTTCCCTGGACTTCTATTAATTCCTGGACAATTTTATCTTCATTATCTGTAATTTCTTTGGAGACTTTACTGAATATTGATTGCAATTCAGGATCGTCTGTTTGATTGGATAACGCTTGGGCCCAATATAATGCTAGATAAAAATGGCTTCCTCTGGTATCGAGTTCGTTAACTCTTCGAGACGGTTGTCGTCTGTACTCCATGTGGTCACCAATAGCTTGGTCTAGCGTATCGGCTAACACTTGGGCTCGGTTATTTTTGTGAACTGCAGCATAGTGTTCGAACGATGCTACCAATGCACAAAACTCTCCCAAAGAATCCCATCGTAAGTGACCTTCTTCAACAAATTGTTGGACATGCCTAGGAGCTGATCCTCCAGCACCAGTCTCAAAGAGACCACCTCCAGCTAGAAGAGGTACTACTGAAAGCATCTTTGCGCTAGTTCCTAATTCGAGTATCGGGAAAAGGTCTGTTAAGTAGTCCCGTAAAACATTACCTGTTACAGAAATTGTATCTTGGTCGTTCCTACTTCGGACAAGAGTATAATTCATAGCGTCTACAGGAGACATGATTTGAACTTCAAGTCCGCTAGTGTCATGGTTCGGTAGATATTTATTAACTTTCTTGATTACTTCTGAGTCATGAGGTCGGTCATCATCTAACCAAAAAATAGCTGGCGCTCCAGTAATCCTAGCACGGTTCACTGCTAGCTTAACCCAGTCTTCGATTGGTGCGTCTTTAGTTTGGCACATTCTGAATATGTCTTCTCGTTCAACTTTTTGCTCCATGAGGACTGTTCCTGTGTCATCTTTAACCCGAATTATGCCATCGCCTGGGGCTTTGAACGTTTTGTTGTGAGACCCGTACTCTTCTGCTTGAGCCGCCATCAAGCCAACATTTGAAACGCTTCCTAATGTTGCTGGATCGAATGCTCCATTTTTCTGACAGTCTTCTATCACTGCTTGATAAATTGGGGCGTAAGACCGGTCAGGTATCATAGCAATAGTGTCGTGCAATTCATTGTCAGGACCCCACATACGTCCTCCATCCCGAACGATGACTGGCATGGTTGCGTCTATAATCATATCGCTTGGTACGTGTAGGTTTGTTATTCCGCGACTTGAGTTCACCATTCCTAGTTCAGGTCTGACCTTATAGGTATTCTCAATATCTGCCTCAATTTCTTTGCGTTGTTCATCAGGCAATTCTTGGATTTTGGTGTACAATTCAGCGATCCCATTATCAGGGTCTACTCCAAGCTTATTGAACACTGTGGCATGTTTTTCTAAAACATCTTTGTAATAAACAGATACGCAATGTCCGAAGATAATTGGATCGGAAACTCTCATCATTGTGGATTTTATGTGCAGAGAAAGTAGGACATTGTTAGCTTTAGCATTATCCATTTCATTTGCGTAGAAGTCCCTCAATGCAGACACGCTCATCGTTGAACAATCAACGATTTCATTGGCTACCAATGCAACGTCATTTTTAAGGGTTACTCTCTCTCCGTCTAGTGATTCGAATTCGATTGTTCCTATGCCTGACTGTGAAATAGTTATTGATTTCTCGCTACCAAAAAAGTCACCTTCAGTCATATGGCCGACACGAGTATGTGAGACATCTGGCCAGTCTTGCATCATTTGATGGGGGTTACGCTTCCCATGTTGTTTTACTGCAGTTGATGATCTCCGGTCAGAGTTTCCTTCTCGTAAAACAGGGTTCACGGCACTGCCTAATACTTTGGAATACCCATTGAAAATAGCTCGTTCCTCGTCATTTTGAGGTTCATCTGGATAATTGGGAACATCGTACCCTTTATTTTGAAGTTCTTGGATCGCACCTTTCAATTGAGGAATCGATGCGCTAATGTTAGGCAGTTTGATGATGTTAGCTACGGGGTCGAAACAAAGTTCTCCGGCCATGGTTAAATAGTCTGGAATTCTTTGTTCCTCGGTCAGTTTTTCCGGAAAGTTAGCAAGAATCCTTCCTGTCAAAGAGATGTCCCAGTTTTGTAGTTCGATACCTGCATGTTTAGTGAATGCTTGTACTATAGGTAGTAAAGAGTATGTCCCTAAAGCTGGAGCTTCGTCTGTTTGGGTATAAATAATAGCGGATGTATTTGCCATTGGTATTCTCCTAAAAACTCTAAGTTAATGAATAATTTTGAACCTTTACAGGAACCATTCTTTTGCGTCTGCTCATTATACAACTGGCAGACGACAATCTCCACTGCTTATTTTGAGGTTCGCTGACGGATTTGCTTCGCAAGAGTATCCGAGTCGTTGGCAGGCTCGTTACAAGCATAGTTTTCACACATATATGCGGTTGCGTTCCCCGCAATTCGTTGCTTACCTTCCATAATTGGCAATTCAGGCATGTCAGAAGTTTCTCCAACTATAACCTTGTTTGGCATGTAACTCTTGTGGATTATGGATAGAAAATCTTTTACGTAGTTGTCTCCAATCTCTCCTGTAATTGCAAATTCTTGTCCGCTATTCAGATACATATCCAGGGCAGATAACCATGTACCAGCTGCTGAAGGAGCACGCATCAATATGGGAGCAACACTCCTTAAAGATTTCTCAGCTATCATAGAATATTTTGAATCTCCCGTGATTTTAGATAGCTTGAGTAATAATTTAGTAGCTGCTGATGCTCCACAGGGTTGTGCATTGTCGAAGACTGTACGAGGTCTTGTGATAATGATAGGTTCATTATCGGAAGTATCATAGAAACAACTGTTTTGATCGTCCCAGAAAAGTGTGCATAGTTTATCGGACAGAGCGATTGACGTTGTTAGATACTTCTGGTCCAAAGTAGATTCGTACAATGTTAACAAAGCGTCAGAGAATAAAGAGTAATCTTCTAGATTTCCATTAATCTTAGAGGTTCCATTTCGCCATATTCGAGTTAATACCCCATCTGCAGATAAGAGATTGGACAAAATAAAATCAGCATTTTTTACTGCAGTTTGTAAGTATTCGTCATTGTTTAGGACTACAGCTGCTTGGGCTAATGATTTCAACATCATGGCATTCCAAGCCAATATGATTTTGTCGTCTTTGAAGGGGGGTACTCTTTTGTATCTCTCTCCTAGTAATATGTCATTCAAGATAGTGATTTGTTCAGGGTCGGGAGCTGATTTAGGCTGCGAGCTTAGTTTTTTATCGGGCCTACTCAGGATGTTGTGACCTTCGAAGTTTCCTGATTTTGTGATTGAATAGTTTGTTAGAGCTATTTCAAATAAATCAGCGGGCAAGATGTTCTGTATCTCATCATGCCCCCATACAAAATATTTTCCTTCTATACCTTCACTATCCGCATCTTGCGACGAAAAAAATCCTCCATCAGGATGGGTCATGTCGCGGATTATATATTCGATTGTTTGTTGAACAACCATGTTGTACTCGGAGTTACCAGTGATTATATAGGCGTTTAAGTATGAAGATATTAATAGGGCGTTGTCATATAACATTTTTTCAAAATGAGGGCCCAGCCAGTAGGAATCCGTTGAATACCGATGAAACCCTCCACCGATTTGGTCGTAAATACCGCCATACATCATACAGTCTAGAGTTTTTGTTGCTAAGTCTAATGATTTTGAGTCGAGGTATTGATTATGGTATTGCAACAGAAAATCAAGAGTCATAGGTTGGGGAAACTTGGGAGAAGTACCAAACCCTCCATTTTGATAGTCGAAATTTTTACTCAGGGTGGAAACAGCACTCGTTAAAATATCTTCAGTCAATAAAGATTCTTGTGTTACCAGCGACATATTATGACGCAACTGCGAAGTAACTTGATCGGATACTTTGGATATTTCTTCGGGTTTAGATGAATACGCTTCAGCTACTGAGGTTAGTACCACATCGAACCCAGGCATTCCATGTCGGGCCTGAGGAGGAAAGTAAGTGCCTGAAAAAAAAGGCTTAAGTTCGGGAGTTAAAAACATTGTCATAGGCCATCCACCGCTGCCTGTCATCATTTGCACAGCTTCCATATATATAGAGTCCAAGTCCGGCCTTTCTTCTCTATCGACCTTAATATTTATAAATAATTTATTCATCAGGTCAGCTATTTGTTCATTTTCAAATGATTCCTTTTCCATCACATGGCACCAGTGACACGCAGAATAACCAATACTTAATAATATTGGTTTATTAAGAGATTTAGAAAGTTCAAGTGCTTCGTCACCCCACGGGTACCACTCTACGGGATTTTCTGAATGCTGCAGTAAGTATGGGCTGCTTTCGTTTTTTAATCTGTTAGACATGTGGTTTTAACCTTTGTGATTTTGTATAATTAATTATAGTACTCAAGTTTAAAACATATAGGAAGTGATAAGGTTAGATATTGCGTAGCATTCTATTAGGTTCGATGGTAATAATATTGGTATTATCTTTGGCTTGTAGCAGCCAAGATAATTCACTAGAAAATAGTATAATCATTCCTGAAAACCAGTTTGTCGAACAACAGAAATCTAAGCCAGATCAACTTGATCCCGTCTCAAACATTTTCGAATCCTCAGGACAAATAACAGAATCCTCTCCTTTAACGCAAAGTCTCGTTCAGCCACAGATTGCAGTGGGTCAAACTTCTGCGAATACCCAAGGCTACACCCCCAAATTTGAAGGTCAATTTGAGTTTGAATTATCAACGGGGCTTCAGATTAATAATGAGGATGTTCTTACTGGGAGACCAGTTTTTATGTTGTCGGTTTCTGAATATTGAGGAACTTGCATGCGCGAGTTACGCGCTCTGGACCCGTTGTCTAAACAATATCCCCAAATTGACATTTACATAATTTCCTTGGACAAGAGATCAGATCTACCTGAAATCCAGAAAAAGAATAATGATAAAGGACGGACTTTAACTTTTGTGAGCCCATTAGGAGATTCTTTGAAGAGTCTTGGTATATTGAGCAGATCTAACAAAATAGCTTTTGATGAATCAGGCGACATAGTATACAGAGCATCTATGGGGAAAGGATCCCCTGGGGACTGGGATTCATTATTTCAAGAATTGGTAAGCGAGTCTTAGATAGCTCTTTCTGTGACTGCTTCAAATACGAGTGTTTGGAATTCGGATAACGGAATTGCTCCTAGATTTGAACCGTCCCTAAGCCTCACAGATACTGATTGAGATTCTTGTTCAGAGTCTCCTACAATTATCATGTAGGGGATTTTTTGCATCTGCGCATCTCGAATTTTTGCATTCATTCTATCTCGGCGACTATCCACTTCGATTCTAATACCATTTTCCCAAAGAGCTTTCTGGACTGACCATGCATATTCTAGGTGCCGATCCGATATAGGAATGATAACCGTTTGTACAGGAGCTAGCCAAACAGGGAATGCCCCTGAATAATGCTCAATAAGTATGCCAATGAAACGTTCTATAGACCCCAATATAGCACGGTGGATCATATAAGGTTGTGTACGCTCTCCATTGTCATCCTGGAATACAAGGCTAAATCTTTCTGGCAAGTTGAAATCAAACTGAACGGTCGTACATTGCCAATCTCTGTCTAATGCGTCTTGTATGTTTAGATCTATCTTAGGTCCATAGAAAGCGCCACCACCGTCATCAATGGTGTATTGCAACCCACGTGATTCAATTGCTTTGCGCAAAGAATCCGTCGCGTGCTCCCACATGTTAGAGTCACCTACGTATTTTTCGGGTCTGGTTGATAAGGCTATGGTGTACTGCGAGAACCCAAACGCTTCTAGGAGTTCAAATGTTAAATCCAAAACTTTCCCGATTTCTTCCTCTATTTGGTCGGGCATGCAAAATATATGAGCATCATCTTGAGTAAACCCTCGAACTCGCATTAACCCGTGCAAGACTCCGCTGCGTTCGTACCTATAAACAGTGCCGAGTTCTGACAATTTTAACGGTAATTCTCGGTAACTACGCAATGAAGACTTATACACCATGATATGGAAAGGACAATTCATTGGCTTTAAGTAGTATTCTTGTTCATCGATTTCCATTGGTGCATACATGTTCTCGTTATAGAATCCTAGGTGCCCACTGGTTTCCCAAAGATTCGCTCGACCAATATGTGGTGAATACACAGGCTGGTAACCATGTTTTATATGTAGTTCTCTCCAATATTGTTCTACGATGGAGCGGAGAATGGAACCCTTAGGGTTCCATATGGTTAATCCTGGACCGATCTCATCATGCGTAGAAAATAGATCAAGTGCTCGCCCAAGAGTTCTGTGATCTCGTTTTTCTGCCTCTTCAAGCCTGGTTAAATGTTCGTCTAGGGCTTCTTGGCTCTCAAAAGCAGTTCCATATATCCTTTGCAGCATGGTATTGTTTTCATTCCCTCTCCAATATGCTCCGGCCACAGTTAGTAATTTGAATGCGGTTATGTCAGTTGTTGAATCTACGTGAGGCCCCTGACATAAATCTTCAAATGAGCCGTGAGAGTATGTAGATATTGGTTCGTTATCTGGAAGATTTTCTATTAGTTCTATTTTATATGGTTGCTGCTCAAACTTGACTTCTGCTGAGTCTCTAGTAATAGTTGTTTTGTTGAATGAATAATTTCGTGAAATTATTTGTTTCATGCGTTTTTCAATTTTCAAAAGATCGCTTGGAGTAAAAGGGGTTTCTAATTCAAAGTCGTAATAGAATCCGTCTTTTGTAGGGGGGCCAATACCAATTTTTGCGTCTGGGAATAATTGCATGACTGCATCTGCCATCACATGTGCTGCGGAGTGCCGGATTCGCTGCCGTAAAATGGTAATCTGATCTGCTTCTTGCCCTAAAGGTTCAAATTCAAGTGAACTATGGTCTAACATTATTCTACCTATAGCTAATATCACATAGATTATACCTTACTATAGTTAGATATTCAGGCTTTAGGAGGCAAATATATGATAGTTAATTTGTTTTATACACAACTATCCTATGATATGCTTAAACCCTAGTTTTTAGATGAGGTTTATCCATGGAAGATTTGAAGGAAAAAACGCACGGACTCCTTATTAGGATAAATGACTTGATGGAGCGTCTTTGACTTAGCCTCTAAGCAGCAATTAATCACCTCAATTGAATTGGAATCTGAAAGTAATGACTTTTGGTCAAATCACGAGATTGCTTCCAGTAAAATGCAACAATTGGCGTCACTTAAAGATACGGTGTTATTCTGGACTTCCCTAAAAGATGAATTGAACACCCTTTTGGAATTGATAGAGCTTTCTATTTCAGACAATGATACGAGTTTTCGTCATTCAGCTGAAGAAGAACTTGCTAATGCTACTTCTTCTCTAGAAACAGAAGAATTTAAACTGCTTTTATCCGGGGAATATGATAGCAGGTCTGCTATAGTAACGATCCAAGCAGGAGCAGGTGGTACTGATTCCCAAGATTGGACTGAAATGCTTTTCAATATGTATATAAAATGGAGTCAATCACACAATAGATCTATCCAGGTTTTAAATGTTTCTCATGGAGAAGATGCAGGATATAGAACCGTGACAGTGCAGATCGAAGGGGAATATGCCTATGGTTATTTAGGGAAAGAAACTGGAGTTCATAGATTAGTTCGTCAATCTCCATTTGACCCAAATAACGCTCGGCACACTTCATTTGCTGTGGTTGAAGTTATACCGGTTGCGTCAGAACATTCAGATCCGGTTATAAGAACTGAAGATATTAAAATGGATGCCTTTAGGTCTAGTGGACCAGGTGGTCAGAATGTGCAAAAAGTCGCCTCCGCCGTGAGACTGACCCATATACCGACCGGGATTGTCGTTTCTTGTCAGACCGAGCGCTCCCAGCATCAGAATAGAGAATATGCGATGAGGATTCTCAATGCTAAATTACTAGCAGCAGAAAAAGATCGTAGAGATCAAGAAGTTGCAGAATTACGAGGAAATCGAGTTAATCCTGAATGGGGTAACCAGATAAGAAGTTATGTATTGCATCCATATAAGCAAGTCAAGGACCATAGAACCGATTTCGTGAGCACAGATCCGGGTTCAGTACTAGAGGGTGATATTGATGATTTTATCAAGGCTTACATGGTTTCAACCTTGGCATAATCACATATCAATCATGTGTCCCATTCGTGATTTTTTGGTGTCCAAATAAGGGTGGTTCTCTGTATTCACTGCTGGTTGCATGGGAATGCGTTCTGTCACTTCCAAATTAAATCCAGATAATCCAGCAATTTTTTGTGGGTTGTTGGTCAATAGCCTGAGTTTGGTGACTTTAAGGTCTGCCAGGATTTGGGCACCGATGCCGTATTGTCGTAAATCACTATCAAATCCCAATCTACGATTGGCCTCAATTGTGTCTAACCCTGCGTCTTGCAGCGAATAAGCCTTGATTTTGTTGTGGAGCCCAATACCACGCCCTTCCTGTCGCATATACAGAAATACTCCAGAACCATTATTGGCTATAATTTCCAGTGATTTTTCAATCTGATCCCCGCAGTCACACCTAAGACTTCCTAACGACTCCCCGGTCAAACATGCACTATGCACGCGAGTTAACACCTCGTCTCCTTCGTTCCAATCTCCAATAACTAAGGCGATATGTTCTCCAGGTTCAATGTCACTTTCATATCCCAGAATTGTAAATTCACCGTATTTTGTGGGCATTCTGGCTTCGGCTACTCGTTTCACGAGATTTTCTGTTTGGCGTCTATGAGAAATTATCTGAGCAATACTCAGTATCTTGATATCGTGCTTTCCAGAAAATTTTTCTAAGTCAGGCATTCTGGACATAGTTCCGTCTTCGTTCATGATTTCGCATATAATCCCAGCTGGGTAGAGGTCTGCTAATTTGCAAAGATCAACGGTAGCTTCGGTATGGCCAGCTCTGGCCAACACTCCAGCCGGATTTGCTCGGAGCGGGAACAGGTGCCCTGGTTTAACAAAGTCGTTAGGTTCAGAGGCTTCATTAAGCAAAGCCTTTACTGTATCGGATCTATCCTGGGCAGAGATACCAGTTTCTGTGCCTATTTTATAGTCAACGGATATTGTGAATGCAGTAGAGGGTTGACCATCCCATTCTAGGGGATCTGACATCAATGGGATCTTGAGGTCATCTAATCGTTGACCTTCCATAGGCATGCACAGCAACCCTCTGGCATGCGTGACCATGAAGTTGACAGCATCAGGTGTTACATGCTCAGCAGCCATTAGTAGATCACCCTCGTTCTCTCTTTGCTCATCGTCAACAACGATGATCATTTTCCCCGATTTTAACTCTTGTAACGCTTCCTCTATGCTACATAACGTCATATGATCCCACCTCTTACGTTGCGTTGAGAACGTATTTTGCTAAGATATCAACCTCTATATTTACTTGATCTTTTGTATTTAGATTTTGTAAGTTTGTATGGCTAAAAGTATATGGTATCACACATATTGTCAATGTTGAGGCATCACAGTCTGTTACTGTTAAGCTTATACCGTTAATTGCAATGTAACCTTTTTCTACAACGTACTTTGAATAAGCTGGAGGGAAAGAGAAAGTCATATAGTAGGATTCAGAATCTGGGTTTACTAGGAGGAGTTCGCCTGTCATGTCAACGTGCCCTTGGACGTAATGGCCTCCAAATCTACTATTTACCGACATCGCTCGTTCTAGGTTGACTGGACTACCTATCCTTAATTGAGAAGCGTTAGTACGATCGAAGGTTTCTGGTGATATATCCACCTTGAATAGAGATGAGGCCATGGATGTGATTGTTAAGCACATTCCATTAGTGCAGATGCTATCACCAATATTAGCATCTGTTAACACTGTTTCACACGCGACTGCTAATTCATTGTCTTCTAATGCAATCACAGTGCCTACTTCTTCAATAATTCCTGTAAACATTTACCCTCCGGCCATTCATTAGACGTACCCGGTTATGCAGATATCGCCTTCTAAGTCATTCATTTGGACATTCTTTAAATTTAGAGCTTGAGAAATAAGTTCGTGACCTAGTCCCCCTATAGGACTTTTGGATTCTGTTCCGCCAATTATTATCGGAGCTACAAAAACAACCACTTTGTCTACTAATCCGCAATCGAATAAGTTTCCAAGCAAATTGTTTCCACCTTCTACCATGATATTTATGAATCCTAAATTTGCTAAGTCAGACATTAGTACCTCTAGGTCAACTCTGCCAAACTCATTAGGTGTCACTAGATGAATAGCTACGGATTCTGGCAGGAGGTGGTGCTGAGTCACGATGGTTGAGGCTATCATGGTCTTTCCTGGTTGGTTGAATATGTTTAGGTCTGGCTGACGTCCGGATCTTAGTTGGCTATCGGTTATGATGCGGGTAGGTTGTCGATCTGTCCATGGAAGGTCATCTGGGCCTCTCGCCGTCAATGATGGGTTGTCTGCTAGTACAGTTCCTATCCCAGTGAGTATTGCATCTGATTTTCTTCTGATATTATGGACGATACGCCTAGATTGGTGATTACTTATCCATTTCGAATCTCCCGTACGAGTGCAAATCTTCCCGTCAAGGCTCATTGCAAATTTTGCAGTAACATAAGGCTGCTTGGCGGTAATGTATTTGGTGAATCCCGTGTATATTTCTGAACATGCTTGTTGGTCGGGCCAAATCATTACTTCTAAACCGTGCTCTAGGAGTTGTTCTCTACCTCTACCGCTTACCACAGGGTTCGGGTCTGTATACCCTATAAATACTTTTTTGATACCAGCCTGTATTATTAAATCGGTACAGGGCCCAGTTTTACCATAATGGCAACAAGGCTCTAGAGTTACGTATAGATCGGCGCCATAAGGATCTAGTGTACAAGATTCAAGAGCTATAACTTCTGCATGTTTGCCTCCCGCTGGTTGGGTAGCACCTTTCCCTATTATTTCTCCGTCTTTTACTATAACTGCCCCAACTGAAGGGTTAGGACTAGTGTTACCTTGATTATCAATAGCTAGGGCCAATGCTAATTCCTGAGCTAATGGATTCATAGAAACACCTTTGGGTTAAGTTTGAGGATCCGAATAATTTTCGTAATATCGGCTCGGGGTAGGGTCAGATTGCCCTTGATATTTACTGCCGAGTTCTTTGGAGCCATAAAGACGCGTAGCGGGAGTTGTTAATTCCAAAAACGAAATTTGACCAATTTTCATTCCGTAAAACAATGTGATTGGTAAGTTGGAAAGGTTACTTAATTCCAATGTTAGGTGTCCTTTCCAACCAGGATCTACGAATCCGGCGGTTGAGTGTATTACCAGGCCCAGCCTGCCTAAACTACTTTTTCCTTCAAGGCGGGCTACTAAATGCGCGGGCAATTCTATATGCTCAGACGTACTTCCTAGGACAAACTCTCCTGGATGTAAAATGAAAGGGGTGGATTCATCGATTTCTACAACCTCAGTTAAATCTTCTAAACTGTCTCTAACGTCTATATAAGGCCTAAGAGAATTGCTGAATACTAAGACCTTATTGTCAAAATGTAAATCTACACTGGCTGGCTGTACATCATCCTCATTTAACGGTGATATCACGATATCACCAGATTTTATACATTCTAGTATTGTTTTATCACTTAAAACACTCATTTACTTCCCTCTGCTATATATGATTATCCTCTGAAATCTACTCTTCCGTTTATTAGAGCACGAGACATGACATATTTATGAATTTCTGACGTGCCTCCCCCTATTCTTGCATGCCGTAGGAGTCTAAACCAATGGGAGATCGGCATATCTAGAGTTTCTCCTAAGCCTCCAAATATTTGCATAATTTTGTCTATACTTCTAGATCCCCACTCTCCTGCACAATATTTTATCATTGAGGCTTCAACTCTAACGTCTTTGCCTGCATCTGCCTGAATCTCCGTTTCTCTTACTAAGGCTCTAAGGCTCATTATGTCGATATACGCATCGGAAAGCATCCACTGGATTGCCTGTCTATCCGATATAGGGCTACCATAGGTGACTCGCTCGTTTGCCCAGGTTATAGCCATTTCTAGAGCTCGGGTTAAGATCCCGGTTGCCATAGATCCTCGCAATAGCCTGTCGTGGTGGACTAGCCATTTTTGCCCTAAGTTAAATCCTTGCCCAATTTCTCCAAGAACTTTTGTTTGAGGCACTCTGACTTCGTCGAGGTTTACATAAAACTGTTGTGACTTGGTTGGGGTGATCCATATGCGGATTGGATCAAATGAAAGTCCTTCAGATGGATTATCAACTATGAACATAGTGATGCCTCCACGTTGCCTCTTAGTGTCGTCAGTTACTGCTTGTACTAACAAAAAGTCGGCCGAAGCCGCTCCTGAGATGTACATTTTAGTCCCTGTAAGAACCCATTCATCTCCATCCTTGATTGCTCGCGTTTGCATCATCCCTCCCGGGTCAGAGCCAGCTTGTGGTTCTGTTTGGCAGAATGCGTAATTTAATTTTCCGTCTATGGCTGGGATCAGGTATTCGGACTCTTGCTCAGGAGTACAAGAATCTATCATCATCATAGGCACAGGAGAAGTTGGGAGTTGGACGATACTGCGATGAATCTCTTCGTCCATTACCACATGGCCCAGGGCACCCATCCCTCCTCCTCCATATTTTTCAGGTACGAAGAGTGTGTAAATCCCAGTTTCTTTGGAAATTTTTTCTAGATGATCCCATTTTTCTTGAGGCAATGTGCCTACTATGCCTTGCACCGTTTCTGCTATGCCTTTAGGCCCACTATCGTCATTTTCTTGCGGAGGGTTAGCTAGATAGTCTGATTCTAGAGGGATACATTCATTTTCAACTATGTCACGAATTGTTAGTTTTAAAGCTTCTAGTTCTTCGGGAAGTTTGGTGTCAGGCATGAATCGTCTCCTGTCCGATAAAGTAGATTTGATTGTGGGATTGATATGTTCGGTTAAATTAGTCGGTAATTAGTGAAAAGGACACACAAATAAGAAAGCTGATTTGGCGTAATTTGAGTTTTCTGAATCGGACAGAGTACGAGTGTATTTAGCAGAAGCTTCTGCTGACTCATCCAAAGCGCCCGTAATAGAGCCAAAGATTGATACTCCCATGGACAGGGTCAGAATCAAACCGGTACAGATTGCAACCAATCGAATCTTCATTGTGCTCTAAATTCCAATCCTTATTATATTGACTTATATTTGTGCTGTAATTGTATAACGTTGTAAAATATTTAGCTAGCTGGGACGAGACGATTAAAGTAGTGGCTTAATTCACTAGTAGGATTCAAAGTAATGAATATGCAATTAAGAAAAATACCAAGTGTAGAATCAGTGATGAATACTGCGGTATTGCATGATCTAGCTACTAAGTACCCAAGGGAATGGATTGTAGATGTCATCCGCGAAAAGATAGCAAATAACAGACAAGATGTTCTTTCTGGGGAAGATGTAAAAGATGCGTTAGCCATCTCAATTGATGTTGAATTACATATCCATAGTATGCTTGCACCCAAGCCACGAAATGTAATAAATGGGACTGGCGTTATTATTCATACGAATTTGGGTCGAGCCCCTTTAAGTGATGATAGTATGCAAGCTGCCATTAAGTGCGCAGCTGGTTATAGTGACTTGGAATTAGATTTACATACAGGTAAAAGAGGCGGGCGGTTAGGTACTATAAAAGCATTGCTTACCCAACTCACTGGGGCGGAAGATGCTGTGGTGGTTAATAATAATGCTGCGGCGCTATTGTTGGCGTTATCTGCGTTATGTGTAGGTAAGGAAGTAATAGTGCCTCGGAGTGAAGCCATCGAAATCGGTGGCGGATTTCGGATACCAGATGTTCTAACTCAAAGTGGAGCTAAACTTGTAGACGTTGGGACGACCAATCGGACATACATACAAGATTACAGAAGAGCTGTATCCGAGGAAACAGGAGGATTTCTTAAAGCCCATTCGAGCAATTTTGTCATCAAGGGGTTTATTCATGAAGTGACAGTGTCGGAATTGTCTGAACTGGGGTCCGAGCTTGATATTCCTGTTATGCATGATGTAGGGAGTGGTGCACTGATAGACACCCGATTATACGGACTATCATATGAACCTACTCCTCAAAGCAGTATATCAGAGGGCTCCGATTTAGTGTTTTTCTCCGGAGATAAATTGTTGGGAGGGCCGCAGGCAGGAATTATTGTAGGGAAATCGAAGTATGTATCGATTTTAGAAAAACACCCAATGATGAGGGCGATTAGAATGGATAAAATGAATCTAGCTGCTCTCTCAGCTACATTGGCCCATTATATTAAAAATGAACATGAGTCAAAGATTCCTGTCTGGAGAATGATTTCTGCAAGCTTAGATTCCCTAAGAGCCAGGATAAAAGTGTGGGAAGAGATTTCGAATGAATCTCTTGAAGCTATATCAACTGATTCGGCTATTGGAGGAGGTAGTTTGCCTGGAGAGACTATTCCAACTTATGCACTCAAAGTTAAGACCTCTCAAACAGCATATAGCGCCCTAGAGATTTTAAGCAAGCTCCGGCATAGCCAGATTCCAATAATTGCAAGGATAGAGGAAGAAGATGTGCTAATAGATCCCAGAACAGTACTGCCTGAAGATGATGGACATATATGTATGGCGTTAAAAGGAATTTTGAACTAGTATTTGAAGGTAACCATAAAAGATTATGAATTCTAAGGATGTTTCGTGAAAGATTATGTGATTGTCCACACGGCGGGGCAGAGTTCGTGGCATTGGAGCAAAGTATGGGCTTTGATGACAGCTCCTCAAACTCATCCTCCTGCGTTATTCCGCCGAAGTGTTAACGTGCATTTGGTTGACTTGCCTGGGCATGGATCAAATGATCACGGAGATGCGGGAGAAGTACTCCGTGAAGAATGTGTATTTGAAATTGAAAAAACGATTGAAAATAACAAGCTTAATGATTATGTACTAGTGGCACATGGATTTTCAGCTAGCCTGGTAATGCAGAGTCTTAGTTCGGTTACCAAAATGCCAAATAAAATTGTACTAATCAGCGGAATAGTAAACCAAACCGGTAAGAGTTTAATTTCTCAATTGCCATTTAGGTCTCGCCGTTTGTTTAGATTAGCAAGAATTAAGTCAAAGTTCTCGAGAAAGCCCGCCAAATTGTCCGCTTCAGTCATTAGGAATTATGTATGTAATGGAATGGATCCCATGGAGATCATCCAGAACTTAGGGTTTTACGAGTCGTTACCGCATGAGATGCTAGAGCAAAAATCTGCGACTTTCATTGCTCCTGACAATGTGTCGGTAGTTTACGTTAAACTAAATCAAGATCGGATTTTGCCCCCTTCTGCACAAGATCAGATGGCCAAAGAAATAGGAGCGTCTAAGATTATAGACATGGATTCATGTCATCAGGTGTCATTGCAGCATCCGTCAGAGTTAGCAGAATTGTTGCTAAATGTTTAACCACTCAGATTGGTAATTAATAACTGAGTTAAGAATAAAATGAAATTTTTGCTTAGGGAAATGCAATCGACTGATATAGATCAAGTGGTTGCTATTGAAACTGAAGCATTCTACCCTCTGAATATTGGTACGTCATTCACTATACAATTAAGAAACAAATATTCTAAATATCTGGTAATTGAAAGAACAGATGAATCCCTTGGGCGATATAATTTAAGTAAACAAAATGTATTATTTGGTATAATAAAGAACTTATTTAGGGAGAGATGCGTTAAACGGACAGAAATCGTAGGTTACGTAGGTATATGGTTCCAAGGAACCGAAGGACACATCTCTGAGATAGCAGTTAAGAAGAACTTTAGGGGGAATGGATTAGGCGAACTACTTCTTATAGGGGCAATACGTACATCTATTAGTGTAGGATTACAGATTATGGGTTTAGAAGTACGAGCATCCAATATACAAGCTCAACGGTTATACCAAAAATATTATTTTCAAGAGAGTGGAATTCGGAAAGAGTACTATTCAAACGATAGGGAAGATGCAGTAATCATGACGACTGGTTTGATTCACAGTCCGGATTACCAAAACAAGTTTATTGAGCGTCAGCGACAGTATTTAGATTCGGGCAAAGAATTGAATTTAAGTATATGATGGAGCCATGGTGGAATTTTATATGGACGGGTTCATATGGTAGTAATAGGTCTCACAGGGGGCATAGCGACAGGCAAGAGTGAAGCTTCAAAGATTCTTGAAGAACTTGGAGCAGCAATCATCAACGCAGATTTGATTGGCCATGAGGCTTATCGACAAGGGTCTGTGGGCTGGGAAAGTGTTGTTCAAGCCTTTGGTAAAGGAATATTAGACTCTAGCAATGAAATAGACCGTTCCAAACTAGGAGCTATTGTGTTCTCGGATGAATCGGCATTGCAGCACCTTAACGAGATAATGCATCCGATTATGGAACGATTGGTTGAAGAAAACATTAACGCTCTCAAGGAGGGTGGCACACAAGTCATTGTGGTTGAAGCGGCACTTATGTTCGAAGCTGGTTGGGATAAATTAGTGGATACTGTTTGGGCAACGGACTCACCCGTGGAGACAGTAATATCAAGGTTAGAGTCGCGAAACGGATTTGGGAGAACTGAAGCAGAGAAACGGATTGGTTCCCAAATGAATAGGAATGAAAGGTTGGCGAAATCAGATGTGGTGCTATCAAATACAAGTGACCTAAAAGCGTTCAAAAATGTTATATTAGATGCTTGGTCAGAAATAAACTAAAAAGGTAAGGATGATAAGAAATGGTAGATGGAACAAACGCAGAGCCCAAAGAATACGCTATTGAAGAGTTCTTAGTCAAAGAGAAACCCTACTATAAACCGGTAGGTGACGAAGAAGATTTGTTTAATGCAGCGTACAACCAGCATATACCGTTGTTGCTAAAAGGACCAACAGGTTGTGGCAAAACCAGGTTCGTTGAATACATGGCCTGGAAACTTGGTAGACCAATGACTGTTGTTAAAAAAAATGGCGCTAAAGGTAAATCTAGTGAGTCAGAGAAGCAAATACCTTTAGTAACCATCGCTTGCCATGAAGACCTTACTGCTAGTGACCTTGTAGGTAGATATTTATTGGATGCTGAAGGGACTAAATGGATCGATGGGCCAATGACTCGAGCAGTTAAAAATGGCGCCATATTGTATTTAGATGAAGTAGTGGAAGCTCGTAAAGATACAACGGTTTTAATACATCCCCTGACCGACCACAGAAGAGTACTGCCTGTTGAAAAAACTGGAACTATCATTGAAGCCGACGATAGATTTTTGTTGTGCATATCGTATAACCCTCACTATCAGAGTGCCTTGAAAGATATCAAGCAAAGTACTAGGCAACGATTCATCTCTGTTGAATTTGATTACCCTCCAGTGGAAGTGGAGGCTGAAATTGTCTTCCAAGAAAGCGGTTGTACCGAAGAAGAAGCGATGTCTCTAGCCAGGTTGGGTGAAAAAATCAGACATTTGAGAGATAGTGGACTCCAAGAAGGAGCAAGTACGCGATTGCTTATATATGCAGGTCGTCTGATCAAAGAAGGGATATCTGCTAGAAGGGCCTGTCAAGTGGCTATAGTGTGGACATTAACTGATGAGCCCGAACTGCAACGAAGCATAGAAGAAGTTGTTTCTTCCATATTTGAGTAAATATTATGGAATTTTCAGTCACTCGCTTAAAAGATGTATTGTCTAATAGGCCTGTAGTTGAAGAGAGAGATAATGGCGAATATATGCCTGCTGCTGTGATGGTGTTGGTGTATGAAAAAGATAGCCAGTTTTGTGTATTGTTAAATCAAAGATCGCAACTGGTTGAGCACCACAAAGGTGAAATGTCGTTTCCCGGAGGAGCGAAAGATCCTGATGATGGCGTGTTTATTAATACCGCACTGAGAGAAACTGAAGAAGAAATGGGGATCAAAGTGCAGGACATTACAGTATTAGGACAATTAGACGACACAATCACAAGGAGCAATTTTGTGGTTAAAGTCTTTGTTGGGACTATTGATTACCCATATGATTTTAATCCTAGTGACATTGAGATTGCTGAGGTTGTAGAGATTCCGATAGGTGAACTGTTGTCCCCTGAGAATCAATATACAGAGACTCGCTGGGATGGAGTCTCTTCTGTTGATGCTACTTCGTATGGTTATGGTAAATATTTAATCTACGGCGCAACGGCGACTATATTGTCTCAATTTTTAGAAGTAGTTTCGAATAATTTTAATATGGAGGCACATGTCAATTGAGCGCAGAGGATTGGAAAGAATTAGAGTCGTCATTAAAGACATTACCAGGTTCTGTAGGTGATGCTTATGAAGAATCCAAAACATTGATGACCGAAATATTTAGTGATGATGAATTGCTATTATGGGGCAAAGAAGGACTGGCTATAGGAACTCAAACAGTAAGATCTTGGGAAGCAGCGATCGAGTATTTTAATGTAAGTTCGGAAGTTGTTAAATCACTTGCTTTTCCTTCATTTATGCAATGGGCTAGGTGTGGGACTCACCTTTCTCAAGATGCCCCGTCATTAGCTTCTTCTTTCTTTTCTGTAAGCCCATCTATTGTTACTAACTTGCGACCGCAATATATACCAAGATGGGTAGGTTTAGGACGAGGTCTATATAAAGGAACATGGAAATCGGGGAATTTAGCTAGCAAGTTTTTTGAATGTAGTCCTGAATTGGTTCGTAATTTACCATTTTGGGACGTAGAAATTTTCGCTTCTTTGTTGGAATCCATCTCGAGTAAGTCATATGAAGTTGCGGCCGACTGTTTGGATCTTGGATCAACAGTGTTACCTGCAATGGGTAGAGAACGAGAGGTATTTCTGTCAATGTTGAGATCTTTAACGGATTCTAGTTGGAGAGAAGTAAAGAGTTGCCTCGAAGTAGTCCCTAAAGTAGCTAAAGATGTTGAGGATACACAAATAGGACGATTCTTGAAGTTAGGCGAAAGATTAGCTAAATCGGGGATGAAAGACACTTCTAGATTCATGTCTGATGGGACACAAGCGTTGAGCGGATTACCTCCCAATACTCATGGCAAAATATTAGATTTATGTGATTCACTAGTAGAAGTAGACTACGATGCAGTACAGCCTTTCTTGAAGAGTTTGGAGATAGTATTGTCTGGGATCACTATCGCTCAATTAGACCAGTTGTTTGAGACTGGATTGAACTTAATCAAAGAAAATAAAGAAGCAGGATTAGCATTTTATAAGATCGAATCTAATACATCTGAATCTGTTTTGAAAACGTTATCATCTAGTGTGGATTTAGACCTAATAAAAGGAATTGTCAAATTATATTGTACTGCTCTTACTGGGGAAGACATTGAGATTAGCAATAGCCAAGAATTAGTGGATAAAGGTATTGGCTGGGTGGACGAGAGCTGGGCATCTACAGATGGTACTCAAGTGTTTCTACCTTCGGTTGTAGACCAGTATGATGACAAGCAATCAAACTTTTCATGGTTTAAAGTAATCGCAACTCATCAAGTAGGAAGGTTAGAATTTGGTAGCTTTGAATTTCAATTTGATAAAGAATCTAATGTTTTTAGTAACAGAAGATCCGAAACCGAGCAGCGTCAAGCAGAAAAGTTATATCAGCTTGGACAACCAGATGAAGGAGGTAATGTACGGACTTACACAGATATAGGTAAATTCCTTAATTTGTTTGATGAGACGAAATTAGCTTTTGATATTTTTACTGTTCTCGAAGATTGTAGATTGGATTATTTGATAAAGACATTATACCCAGGTATTAAAACTGCCACTAAACAAATACAAGATGACGCTATTTTACGGCGACCCGAGATAACAGAACTCCCTTTGAAGGAAGCCATGCTCGAATTATTGATACGTTTTAGTTTGGGGCAATTTAATGGACTGAAGGTCCCGGAAGGATATGAGGAAGTTGTAGGAACATTAGCCAACTTAGTTCATACGTTAGGAAATTCCGATTCCAATATTGAGGATTCCGCTGAAGCAACGATAAGGGCATATGAACTAATATCTAAAATAGTGAACGAAACCAAACCTGAAGATGAATGGGAAGATGAAGATCTAGAAGATCAATTAGAAGACTTCGATGAAGACGAATTTGAATCTCTGGTGGAGAAGATGCAGCAGTCACTGGAAATGAGTGGAGAAGATGGAGAAGGAGACCCATACGATTCCCCGTCTCCTGTTGAATACCGCGGTGATTTTAAACCAGAAATGGTACAACTAATTTCTAAATTACAGAGTGACGCAGCAGAAGCTGGAGAAAATCAACCCCTTACACAAGAAGAGCTTGAGCAATTACTTCAAGAAACAGATGAATTGGAGCTGGATGCGGAGCAAGGCGAAATTGATGCAGGAATGTTTGCTGCCTGGGTTGAAAATATCATGAAAGAAGCAGGTATGCCTCCACCAGAAGGAGAGCCTGGAGACGGTCAGGCTCCAGTCATGTCTGGAGGAGAAGAAGAAGGTGAACTAGAACCACAAGAACCTAAAACTTATGCTTATGATGAATGGGATTTTAGAGCAGATGACTATAAACCTCGGTGGTGCATAGTAAAAGAGAAAATTTTAGAAGAAGGTGAGCAATCCTTCTATACTGAGGCATTAAGTAACTATTCTGGTTTATTGGCTCATATCAAGCGACAGTTCGAATTGATAATGCCTGAAACTTGGCGTAAGACGTATAGGCTAGTTGATGGAGAAGATATCGACTTAAATGCCGCATTGGAAGCGGTTTCGGATTTACGTATGGGTGTTCCTCCAGATGACAAGATTTATTGGAGACGTAACAAAGTTGAAAGAGATGTTGCCGCAGTTTTTCTCCTAGATATGAGCGCATCTACAGCCGAAGCAATAGATGAAGGGAGGCAAAATTCAGACGATACTGATGCGCCCGACGACCCAGTGGAATATATGGTTTGGCTTAGGCGGCGCAGAGAAGGACTTACACGACGTAATTACAAAAGAATTATAGATCTGGAGAAAGAAAGCACAGCGTTGATTATTCAAGCTATCGAGTCTATAGGAGATCAGTATGGTATATATGGGTTTTCTGGGTATGGGCGAGAGAATGTTGAATTCTATGTAATAAAAGATATAGATGAGCCTTTTAATGACAAAATAAAGCGGCGTATAGACAAGATTACTCCGTTACATGCCACTAGGATGGGGGCATCCATAAGGCATGCGATCACTAAACTAGAAGATAAAGATGCTACCACTAAGATCATGTTTTTAATTAGCGATGGACGACCTCAAGATCGAGGCTACAGTAGAGAAGGGGTAGAGAAAGAATATGCTGTACATGATACGCATCAAGCATTAATTGAAGCACGGCGTAAGAATATTATACCGTTTTGCTTGACAGTCGATAAGGCCGGACACGACTATCTGAAAGAAATGTGTGGCGACATGGGATACGAAGTACTAGATAATATTTGGTCTCTTCCGGAACGTCTTCCCATGGTGTACAGAAATTTAACTAAGTAGCTTAGCAAGTTCTATTAGAGCAGTATTGGCAGCTCTTCGTTTGATGGTAATCCTTCGTGCTGGTACGGTTGTTGATGTTTCAAATATAGTGTCAGCGGTTGCAATTGATATATATAACATGGCTGATCTGATTGTTGTGTTATCGGTAGGTTCACTCTCACTAATTAAACCGATTCCTATATCGGTATCCATTTCTTCCCTGATACATTTTGCCATTTGATTGGCAGTGCTTTGGCTGATACTTGTAACTTTGTTATCTGAACTTAAGGATAACCCTAAATGGTATATGTCTGAATCTGTGCTTACCATGCCTCCTTTGTAAACCTGGTTATGTCCTTCCATTTGGGTCAGCAAGTCAGCCAACATACCTCCTGTGCAGCCATCCCATGTTGAAAGGGTGAGGTTATTGTCCTTTAATAATTTTCTACAAGATTCAGATGGGGTATCGTCATCAAATCCCCATATATAATCTTTTAATTGGCCTTTTATAGATTCTTCCATTGGGTGTAGTATTTCCAGAGCTTCAGGTTCTGTTTGAGCTTTTGAAATCATGCGAAGATGGATCCCATCTTGTTTGGAATATATACCTAGATATGGATTAGTTTGCCCAAAGTGTTTTGTCAATAATTCGTCTATACGACCTTCAGACATACCCAATGTTTTTATTGTTCGGGTAAGTGTTATTTCACCTGTAGTAAGCTGTTTTAGTTTAGGTTCAACTTGTTCTAGCCACAAAGGATTCATCTCTCCAGGAGGTCCCGGAAGGTTTATGATGATTTTACCGTTCTTCTCGGACCACCACCCAGGAGCTGTACCATATTTATTAGGGATGAATTCGGCTGACGGTATTAGGTGGGCCTGTTTGATATTGGTTTTAGGCATTACTTGCCCTCTGGAAGCGAAATATTCTGTCAGTTGTTCCACAATGTCGTTTTGCACACTGGGTGTCTCGTTTAAAACTGCAGCAACTGCTTCTCTAGTTAGATCATCCTGAGTTGGTCCAAGGCCTCCTGTTGTAACAACTAGATCTGATCTGGAAAGCGCTAAAGATATGGTTTCTACCAATCTATTTATATTGTCACCAACTATGGAGATTTGATTAAGAGAAATTCCAAGTTTGGGAAGCTTAGTGGCTATCCATGCGGCATTGGTATCTGTTAATTCGCCCATCAACAGCTCATGCCCGATAGATAAAATATCAGCTTTCATGATTCTAATCGGCTTGTTGAGCTGGGGTATATGGCGGATTAACGGCTAAGTCATTGATGACCCTAGCCCACATTTCTGCCACAGTAAAAATACTTGATTCAGTGGTTAGTCTTACGTATTGGCTGTTGTTGTCTGGGGTTGTATCTCCAAGATGGAACTCAAATATATGTCCACCTTTTTCCGTCACTTTTACGATGGATTCAGGCGGATCCAGCCCGTATGAAGACAAAGGCTCTTTTGCTTCTAGCAACTCCCGTTCAATTTGTGGTCCTCCAAGCAGGAAAGGTGTACCACTCCATTTGGGTCCATACACTTGCACAGGAGGATCGTCATCAATGAGCCATATCCAGGAATTGCTACCCGGGGGATTATTTTTTACAAACTTTACGTGGTTCTCTTTGTAAGTTACTTCGATCTCTATTATATCTGTGTCAGATATTTTGTAGAGCCATTCTCTTTCTACATGTTCTTTATCGGGTTTATTCGCCCAGTAGTACGCTGCAGAACCTCCAACTATAGCCAAAACTGCTACCAGCAAGATTGTGAGTCTGAAGTTCATTATTTATCTCCTAATCCACCACATGGATAGTGCTGCGAGAGCTAATAGTCCAGGTAATATGAACCAGGAAGAAAATCTCACAAAGTCATATTCATTGGCGTCAAGATTAAATTCTCGGTAAACAAATGCTCGGTCTCTGATTGATATTAGAGAATAATCCCCTAGTACATAATTCACGGTATTCAGCAACAAATTGGTACCGCTCCCTCTTTCTAAGAAAGTGTTGGAAGCGAAATCTGAATCTCCAAAAATTGCGATGTGTGTTAATTGATTTGGATCTGGAGCGCCAGATAATGGCGCTGCACCGAGCTGACCAACTGCTAACATATAAGCTGATGAGAAAAATGGTCCCATGGGGTCTGCATTTTCTTCACCAGGGGGTACAGGCTCTGTCCGTTCAGTGTCATCAATTAAGAAGCTTAAAGGAGAGGTTACAGTTAATGGTACAGGCCATCGGAGATCGTCTTGAATCGGGACTAAGCTCGTTGCTCCAGGCATATATATTTGGCCAAGCTGGCCGCTTTCTGGGCTAGTAATGCTTCGCAAGGCATCGACCATTATGGTTGCCTGGTCTGGCGGTAGGAGCTCAAAATCTTCTGCCCTGATTTGGTTTAAGTTCATGGGTTCTGCTCGCAGAATGTTGGGATTATCACTTACGCCTAATTCTAAATCTAGGATATATCCTGGTTGTAGGATTATTCCCCACATCGCCATTAGAGCTTTGAATGATTCTGGGGTATTAGGTTCTCCTAGGAATATTAGTCGGCTAGATTCTCTCCGGGGAGTATCATCCGGATTCTTCCCTTGGAGGAATTTATGAATAACTTCCGCATGATGATCTGGTAGTTCTAGAGTAGGTCCAGGTATGACTAAAAGAGCTGCGTTTTCAGGCACTGAAACGTTTTCATCGGTTGGGTCCCATGTCAAAATCTCAGTATGGTAATTATCTTGGTTTAGGATTTCTTTAAAAGTAGAGTAGCCCTTTGCAGATGAACTTAGAATGGATTTTTCCCCGTGTCCTTCAAGGAAATATATCGTTTTTTGCCCTTTGCTGGTAGCAATCAGCATACTTGTGTAAAGATCTTGTTCTAGTTGACTATAATCAATGTCACTTGGTTGGACAATAGATGTTAGTTCGGGATTGTCAGAAAACACCACTATGGATTCGTATGCATTGACTCCATAAGATCTAGCCAAATCAGGTTCTAGATCTGGGTCGCGAACCTCGTAAGAAAAGTCACTCGATCGTTTGGAGAATTCACTTAGCATATCGGATACTTTTGAGAATCGAGAAATGGCGTCGACATTTTCACTAATGTCAGAAGGGTAGAAAGCGATAGCTTTTACGGGTGATCCTAATTCATCAAGCAATTCTTTTGTGCTTGGTGCTAGGCTGAACTGATTATTGGCTGTTAAGTCGAAGCGTTTATTATTTTCGATAGATAATAAATTAAGTATTATGACGATTATTATAAAAGCGCTGATCATTATTAGCGTGTTGGTGCCGTACTTTCCACTTCTACTAAGGAATGCGGAAGTAACTTTGCTTAATGAAATGCCACCCATTAGGACCAGAAGCGACATCCCGAGGCCTATCAGTATAAGAGCGTATGGGGTTAGCGTCTCGATAAATAAAAGAATTATTAGCCCTAATATGGTTGAGAATACTGCCCCGATTAATATGGGCGTGGCATAACTACTTAATAAGTCTAGTATGGATTTTAGCCGGCCTTGGGTTTCCAAAGGTGTTGAACTTGATTGGGCGGCTCGTTCAGCTCTGCTGAGGCGTCGCCAGTCTCGATTGTTGTTTGGGTTTTGCAACTTACCTCCACCGACGCGATTCTAAAATTCTTATAGATAAGAAAATGAATAGTAATGTGATAGTTACGAAATAAACAATATCATGTGAATCAATGATTCCTTTGTGAAAATCATCGAAATGGCTCTTTATACCAATCTCTTGTATAAAAGTGGACCAGAATCCCGTTACGACTGTAGATGCATAGTCTGCAAAATACAGGATTAATAAAATCCCCATGGCAACGACTGCTGAAACAATCTGATTACTATTTAAGGTAGAGGCTAGTAATCCTATTGATAAAGTTAATGCACCGTATAGAATCAATCCCAAATAGCCGGAGTATATTGGTCCTGGGTCTGGGTCAGCTAATAAAAATAGTAATATGGGATAATATAGTGTGAGCCCAATCATGAACAATAGGAATATGAAACTGGCTATGAATTTACCTATGATTATCTCCCAATCTCGAACAGGTGAAGTAAGCAGTAATTCGATTGTGCCTAATTTTTGCTCTTCAGAAATCAGCCGCATGGTCAGGATAGGAGCAATCAAAATCAAAATTAGAGTGACGCCCCCGAATGTTGTTTGACCAAAATCTAGGCCTACAAAAAATCTGGTTAACGATGCTTCAGGGAACGGATTGCCTAAATCTATTGTGAAGAAAATGCCTGTTCCTATTAAGAAGATCATGCCGACGATGTAACCAGTAGGGCTTGTAAAAAAAGATAAAATTTCTTTGGTAATGATTGCTCGTAGTCCTCGCATTTAAACTCCTTCGGTTGTGGTGAGTTTTAGGAAAATTTGCTCCAAACTCATGGAATTTAATTGTATGCTTAATAGGCTACAGTTGTTCTCAATGATCACTCTTGATATTTCGTCTCTAACGTCATATCCATCAGCTACTGATATTTCGAAAGTGGTATTCTCACTGTCTCTTATTCTCCTCACATCAGTCACCCCTTCAATGTTTTCTAGGACGGGTTGGATTTTTGTATTTGTGTTGGTAATTTCTACTAATATTTGTTGCGTTGCTTGTAACCTCGTGGCTAAATTGTCGGGTGTGTCCTCTGCGACGATTTGGCCTTGGTTTATGATCAATACTCTTCCACATACCATGCTGACCTCTGGCAAGATGTGACTGCTCAATACTACCGTTTGTTGCTTGCCAATATCTTGGATTAGTCTTCTGGTTTCTACCACTTGAATTGGATCTATGCCGATAGTTGGTTCATCCATAACAAGAATTTCTGGTTCATGTAAAATTGCTTGAGCAATACCCACTCTTTGCCGATAACCCTTAGATAACTTCCCTACTATCGTTTTGTAGTAATCTTGTAATCTGCAAATTTCAACCACATTGTTAATTTGGTCATTGATACTTCTTCGTGACATCCCTCTGAGTGATCCCATAAAGCTTAAATAATTCTTTACGGTCATGTCGGTGTGGAGTGGTACAGTTTCAGGTAAATACCCAATCTTCTTACGACATTCTAATGAATCTTTGACAATATCCATGCCATCAATTTGGACAGTCCCTCTTGTCGGAGGCATGTATCCTGTTAGTATCCTCATAGTGGTTGTTTTACCTGCGCCATTAGGACCTAAAAACCCAAGTATTTCACCTCGTTGGACCTTGAAATCAACATTATCTATGGCAGGTTGTGGCCCATAGTAATGCGTCAAGTTGTCAGCTTCGATAATAAAATCTAAGTTTTCAGTAGTCATATTGTTACCTAAAGTGGCATTTTATTTATTAAATTGTACTATAAGTTGAGGAATGATATTCTATACGACGAATTTTGCCAAGGGGATGTATATGCATTTGGCCATTGACGGCTTTGACGGAGACCCCGATTTGATGTGGGATGAAACTAGGCTTTATCAGTTTTTGATTGATTATCCCGCTGAGTTAAATATGACGCGTATAACGGATCCTCAGGTCGTGACTTATACGGATGCTAAAGGAGATGACTCAGGTATATCTGGATTCGTTATAATTGCAGAGAGCCATATTAGCGTTCATACGTTCCCTAACAGAAATTATGTGAATATTGACATATTTTCGTGTAAAGATTTTGATACTGAAAAAGCTCTGGATGACGCAAAAAAATTATTGGCGTTAACAAGAGTTAAGTCGTGGTCTCTTAATAGAGGTCTAGAATGGTTAAATGTTGAAGATGGAATTGCTAATGTTGCGAGTCAAAGATTAAGCTTGAATGATGGTTGAACCGTTGAAATTTGTGATATATGCACTTTAGTACAGACAAAGACAGCTGTTTCCTTGGCTTGCGAGCCCCTGCAAAAAATGAACCATTGGAGTGCCTCTTGGTTCCAGTTCCTTATGATAGTACTATGTCTTTCCAAACCGGATCTAAAGACTCCCCTGCGGCTATTATGAAAGCCTCATACCAGTTGGAGGATTATGATTGGGAACTAGAGATTGATCTCAGTGATTATGCGATAGCTACTACTGAAGCGTTAAAAGTTGAAACCCTCCAACCCGAGGATATGATAGGAGGTATTGAATCTGCCGTTAAGCATATTATGAACACGCATGATGTTAAATTGCTTGGACTGATTGGCGGAGAGCACTCAATCAGTACAGCGGGCGCTAGGGCTTTGCGGAGTCGATTTGAAAGCCTTTCCGTATTGTATTTAGATGCCCATGCAGATTTGAGAGATGATTATCAGGGTACTCGTTGGGGCCACGCAAGTGGAGCCCGCAGGATCTCGGAATTTACAAATATCACGATAGCAGGCGTTAGAAGTATATCGTATGAGGAAGTACAATTCGCGAAGATGCATAACGTTCCTATAGTGTTTTGGAATGGTAAGAGCGCTCCAGAAACATTCATAGACCAAGCATTAGAACACTTAAATACTAATGTTTACTTGAGTCTAGACCTAGATGTGTTAGAACCTCATGTGATCGGGAACGTTGGTAATCCAGAACCAGGTGGTATGGATTGGATCACTCTGATGGATTTGCTTAAAACACTAACGACCAGACATAATTTGGTAGGGTTCGATATTTGTGAACTGGTGCCCGTACCTGGGAACGAGTTAGGCAGCTACGCGGCGGCTAAGATTATTTATAAACTGATCAGTAATAATATTAAAGGCGATGATTCGGAAACAGTCGTTTAGAGCTCCTGTATATTCGTTTGTGAGCCGGGGATATGGTAAAATTCAAGGTATTAATACTAATAAATTGAGGCCAATTAGTGGTAAATACAATTTATCTAGATCATGCAGGGACAACTGGTGTTTCAGAAGAAGTATTGCAAGCGATGCTACCATACTTCACAGAAAGATTTGGGAATGCTTCTAGTGTTCACGCGGTGGGACAGGAAGCAAAATTTGCCCTGGACAATGCTAGAGAAACTGTTGCGGGACGATTAAACTCGAGGGTTGGAGACATAATTTTTACCAGTGGGGGCACTGAATCTGATAACGCTTCTATTATTGGTGCTGCTCTGGCCTTGAAAGATACGGGAAAACATATAATTACCACTGCAATAGAACATCATGCAGTATTGCATGCTTGTCAATATCTCGAAAATATGGGTTTTCAAGTTACGTATTTGCCGGTAGATGCTACAGGGAAAATTGATCTGGCTCAGCTAAGTAAAACAATTACAGATGAGACGATATTGGTCAGTGTGATGTATGCCAATAATGAAATAGGAACAATTAATCCGTTGTCGGAGATCTCCCAAATTGTTAAAGACCGAGCATCTAGCCTGGATCGTACTATTGTTATGCATAGCGACGCTGTTCAAGCTGCTGGATTTTTGTCGTTAGACACCAAAGCCCTAGGAATTGATATGCTGAGTTTGTCAGGGCACAAATTTTATGGACCCAAAGGAACTGGCGTATTGTATTTGAAACGAGGAACACCTTTCTTACCTATACTTTTTGGAGGCAACCAAGAGCGAGAAAGGCGGCCAGGAACTGAAAATGTTGCTGGGGCAGTGGGTTTGAGTACTGCATTGGACATCGCCGATTCATATAGAGAAGAGACGAGCATGCACTGTAAGATGTTACGAGACACGTTGATAACAGGGATTAATGATACCATCCCAGGAAGTGTACTTAATGGGTGCACCAAAAACCGATTGGCAAACAATGTAAATTTTTCTTTTGAAGGAGTGCAAGGGGAATCAATACTCCTTGGACTGGACTTAGCGGAAATTTCTGCATCAAGTGGAAGTGCCTGTAGTTCTGGATCGTTAGAACCTTCCCATGTTTTATTGGCTTTAGGCCAGAGTTCAGAGCTTGCAAGAGGAAGCTTACGTATGACTTTAGGAAAAGCTAACACTTTAGATCAAATTCAATATGTGTTAGAAGTGCTGCCTAAATTAGTGCAGGAGTTACGAGGAATGCCTACACTATCATCGAGTGGTATATGATGCGATTAATGACAAAAAGATTTCTAGTCATAAGTTTAGTTATGATTGCAATGCTTGTGTTGGCAGGTTGTTCTTCAGATTCGTCTAAACTAGGCCGTTATTACCAAGGGAAAGTTCTCCATATTAGCGTTGCTGAGATTGAACGTTCCGGAACGGTATCATTTTCTACCGTAAATCCAGAGGGGTTAATTCGTAGTTTTCAGCTCAACCCGTCTTCTGAAAAACGAGAAATTGTTAGGTTTAGGGTAAAAGTAGAAAATCACACAGCCGCCACAGCTATAGTTAACATTGACGAAAATGCTGTGATTTTAAATGATTTTTTCTCTAATGATTATAGACCTATTAACATATATGAATACCAAATATCTGAACCCAGTTCTGAAGGTTCTGTATCGCTAACACCATTATGGAACAACATTACTTCACAAGACGACTCTGAATCTTTTGCTCTTCCAAGAGGGACAGGGATTGATGGCTGGATGTTTTTTGACGTTCCAAAAGATACTCATTTTAGAGAGTTTAAATGGCGAGCAGGAGATTCCTTAGGAATTGAGTTCTAAATGATCTTAAGCATAGTGAGATGTGCTAAATCTGCCTAGTTGCAATTCTGTATATTGCTGCCTATTAAGTCGCTGTTTGAATTGATCGATAATTTGGCGTGCTCCTTCCGCTTGTTGTGACAAAAGGTCAATTGCCACCATTGACATGATTTTAGTTGGATTAATTACCGCAGTATTGTAATTTTTGATTATGTAATCATTGCTATGTCCAGTGCCAGATGCACCTGTACAGTATGGATGACATACTGGTATTACATGACTAAGATCTCCCATGTCTGTTGATCCTCCGCTTTTTTCCGAAGGATTCAAAGTGATCACTCGATTATTCCCTAGTAATTTACTGGAATTGGATACAAAGATCGATTGCAGCTTGGTATCGTTGATCATGGGTAGATAGCCAGGGGTTGTTTCAATAGTCACTTCACATCCCGTCGCTAATGCTGCGGCACGGAAACATTGATCGGTGATCCGAGAGTAGTTCTCTAGAGCCGCCAGATCCGAGGCTCGAATCCTCCATTCTAGTTGTGATTGTTTGGTGTGATTTTCGGCAGGTTGTATAAGAATTCCGTGACTCCTGGGAGTGTCTTCTCCTTTAAACAAGTCGCGATTATAATTTAACGCTTGTATGGCAAATGAAGCGGCGTTTTGAGTCGAATCTGTGGTTGACTCTGAAAGGTCAGAGAAAGTGACAATTTTAGTCACATGGGTAGTGCTGGACCCGCCAACCGCGAATACTTTTTCATTAGAACCTGACGCTGTGTGGCACATAAATGCTATATCTATATCGTCAAAATGACCTAATGAGATCAGTTCTTGTTTTCCTCCCAGAAAAGTGATTTGTCCTTGTCGTTTTAGCGCAAGTCTATCTGGAATATTGATGAATTCTTCAGCAGGGACTGCAAATGGTACGATACTGCCGTACAGATTTTTCAGGATGGGTTCTTTATTTAAGCCAATCATGCACCCTATCATCATTGCGATTTGGCAGTTGTGCCCACATGCATGAGCCGAATTTGTAACAGGATCAGCATTGGGATGATCGTGAACTACTAGCGCATCCAACTCGCTGAGTATACTAATTGTAGGCCCTTCATGTTCTCCCGATAATTTGCCTTTTACGCCTGTGATTGCCAAGTTGGTTTTTACGGGGATGCCCATGTCCGTTAGCGTAGCACTTACTAGAGATGAAGTTTTATATTCTTGGAATCCTACTTCAGGATGAGAAAGAATCTGCCTAGCGATGTTTTCGATAAATGGAGCATGTTCTTCTATTTTGCGACACGCTAAGGTTTTAAGCTGGTTGATTTCCAAGGTTTTAACTATCGTACGTGGCGTCGCTATTAAGGTTTCTCATATAAGCTAAGTATTCAGCAGCTGTCATATTAGGACGGTGTTTCCCTAGAATTTCATTTCCCAACCTTCCTGAATTGCTGAGTAGATCAATTGCGGTACTAGCCAATGCTTTCGCTGCCGTAATCACAGCTAGTTGGTAATCTTCTATCACATAGGTAGCACCATGACCTAATCCTGTTGCTCCTCCGACATAAGGGTGAATCACAGGCATTATCTGGCTGAGGTCTCCCATGTCTGTAGAACCTGTACCGTGAATTCTTCTCCCTATATTTTCGTCTCCTACAAGGTTTATTGCATTTGCTTTAAAAACATCCATTAAATTTGGGTCTTGACTGAGTGGCATGTACCCAGGAATAGTTTTGATATTTACTTGAGCCCCAACTGCTAGAGCACCAGCTCTGAGGGCACGGTCCACCTTTGAATTGGCGTCCATTATTGCTTCCATGGTTTTTCCTCGTATGAATGTTTCCATCGTAACTTCAGATGGCACTGCGCTAACGGCTTCGCCTCCCTTGGTGATGATTGGATGTATTCTTATGGTGTCGTTGTCTCTAAACGTCTCTCTGTTATAGTGAATGGCTGATAATGCTAGAGATGCAGCGTTTAATGCGTTGATCCCAAGATGTGGTGCCCCTCCTGCATGAGCGCCTTTGCCAATAAACTTAATTTTTTTTGCTACAGTCCCATTATTAGTACCGCTGATACATAGTTGTTTTTCTTCAGGCGTACTAGTCGTGTGCATCATCATTGCTATATCTATGTCATCGAATTCGCCAATCCTGATAAACTCGGGCTTGCCACCAAGAAATTCGAGTTTCCCTAAAGCCCGAAGGGTATCCCTATATTCAATTTCTATATACTCCTCTGCGGGGACGGCCATTAATACAATACGACCACATAATTGTTCTTTCATGATTTGGGTGTTTAAGGCCATACCTGCAGCTAACATCATCCCGATTTGACAATGGTGACCACAAGCGTGAGCAGCGCCAGTTTTTGGGTCGGCGAAGGGATGTTCCTTAACAATCAAAGAATCTAGTTCGCCCAATATGGCTATTGTAGGTCCTGGGTTATTGAACATGATTTCTGCGCGAGAACCTGTTAAGGCTAATCCAGTCTTAAATGGCACACCCATTGAGGAGAACATTTCGTTGACTGTTTTGCCTGTTTTAATTTCTCTGAATCCTGGTTCGGGGTTATCTAATATGGAAGAACATACGTTGAGAATTTTCTCAGAATTTGATTCTATCTCTTCGTAGGCTGCGGCTTTCAAGGAATCTAAAGTCATATTTCACCTGCTCAATGTGAAGATTGGGGCTATTGAAGTTATTTTACCATAGTACTATTTTCATAAATAAGTTGGTGTTTGGTATGAGTTTGAATGGACTTCAATCCCATATATAATTGTCTTAAAATTTGATCAGGACCCTGTGTAATTGAATATTGTTGTTGCTCCTCAAAATTTTAAAGGTAGCCTAAACGCTTATGATGCTGCTGTGGCTATTGAAAAAGGGATTTTGGAAGTCTGCCCAAATGCCAACACTACATTGATACCTATCGCGGATGGAGGAGACGGGACCTTGGACGCTTTAGTAATTGGTGCTGGCGGTACAATCATTGAAAGTGAAGCTTGTGACCCTTTAGGTAGACTGATCACTACTAACTGGGGAGTAATGAAAGATGGGACCACTGCTGTTATAGAAATGGCCAGAGCTTCTGGTTTGGCTCTGATAGATAGGAACGAACGTAATCCATTTACAACTAACACTTACGGTACAGGACAATTGATCCTGCAGGCTATAAACGATGGCTATAAGAAATTAATTATAGGACTTGGAGGGAGCGCGTCGAACGATGGAGGCACCGGAATGGCTCAATGTCTTGGATACCGTTTTTTTGATGTCAACGGCCAATTACTCGAACCCAATGGAAGATCTCTAGGTCAAATTCATTCTATAGATAGTTCCAATGTTGATCCTCGGATATTTGGAACGGAGTTTATTGGAGCGTCTGACGTCACCAATCTGTTATGTGGGGAAGAGGGAGCAGCTGCTATTTTTGGACCTCAAAAAGGAGCTTCGCAAACCGATATTGAATTACTTGATCAAGGCTTACAGAACTTGACGGATGTGCTCCTTAAAGATCTACATATAGATGTGTCTAAGTCCGTCTCGGGAGGCGCCGCGGGAGGACTCGGCGCAGGAATATTAGGGTTCTTAAAAGGACGTCTTGTTTCGGGCATCGACATGATTGCCAATACGTTGGACCTTGAACAGAACATTGCCAAAGCCGATTTGGTAATTACTGGGGAAGGACAAACAGATAGATCAAGTGTGTTTGATAAAGGACCTGTTGGTATTGCAAAAATAGCATCCAAATACGGAGTGCCTACTGTGATATTGACTGGTTCCTTGGGCAGAGGTTATCGACAAGTGTACAGATATGGAGTATCAGTAGTGGTCCCTATATCCGATCGCCCTATGCGTTTTGAGATAAGCTTACAACGGACACGTCAATTGCTGCAGTCATGTACCGAACGGGTGATGATCCTGCTTTCATTGGGTAAAAACATACAGGATAGTTAGATTATTACTCTTTCTTTAACAAAATCCAAGACAATTCCTGATAGCTCTATCGCTCTTTCAGAGTCAGCAAGCTCAAATGCTTCAGAAGGAATCCCTCCAGGCAAAAATGCAGGATATCTAGTCATTTCAAAATATTTGTCCAGCTGCCTTGCTTCATTTTTGATTGTATCAAAGAACATCTCGAATAATTTAGCGTCTTCACACAAGTCGCTAAGAGAGTGCCCCCATACATCTTCTGCCCCTCTGAAATAGAGGTAGCCTTTTACAGCTTTCTCCGCTGCTTGCTGGCTTAAGAAACAGGCGAGATTATGTTTCTCCCCTTGTTGATTGAAGCTAGCATCTAGTAAATCTTGCTCTGCTTGCTTAACCCATCTTGATCCTTCGTTATGATTCATCGTCATAAATAGTTCTCCCTTCACTACAAGCTTTCATTAGAGCTGGTAGTTCGTTGATTAATCTCGAAAATTCTTCTGGCGTATATACAATAGTTTCGACGGCTACATTTGCATTCAAATGGTAGGTCCAGAAGTCCTCTCGGCGTACAAAATTAGCACTGGGCATCCCAGAGCAAACATCAATTTCCTGGATAGCTATAAGTTTGATAGGGCTATCAGGGGAATAGTTCTCCGTAGCCATGTCACCTGTTAATATAACTTTCTTTACTCCAAGGGTTGGTAGTAATTCTTGTATATTTTTAAGTTCTTCTTCGAGCATTTGCTTTCTGAAATCGGTGAATCCTATTCTCATTGGCATGATGTAGTCCTTAATAATTAGATTTGTATTCCATTAAATACACCTATCCCATTTTGCTTGCGATCGCTTTCTGTCAGTTTGGGATGGACTTGTATGTAGTGTTCATATCCTAAGATCGACTCTATTACATTTTTAGGCGCATTACGATAAGGCCAGTTTGGACCAGTTTGTGTTTTATGGCATAGGATACTGCTGATTTTGCGATCAAGATAATTACGGACATCTTGCACAAAGTCTATCTCATTGGAGGGCGTTCCATGAGTCAATTGCTCATCTGAAGGTACAGGCATATCGATACCGTGTGAAGTCAATTTGTCGTACCATTTTTTCCTGTAACCTAGGGGCCGAGCACAATATATTAACTTATTGACCTTCCATGGAGCGATTGGCTGATTTGAGTCGGGTTGATAGGATGACTTCCCGCTGTAATGGAAGGCATCCGTTGCTTGCTGTGAAATAGCAATGTGATCAGGGTGCCCGTATAGACCTGTGGGTTCAAATGTGAGTAGTACGTGAGGTTTGAAAGAGCGAATTTCTTTAACCAGCTGAGATCTTATGATAGATGGATCGGCGTTTATATATGCATCTGGATCCTTGTTAGCATCCCAGCCTGCCATACCTGAATCTTTGTAATCTAATATGTGAAGGCGATTTATGCCCAGTTCTTGGGCAGAATTTCGTAGTTCTGTGCTTCGTACATTTCCAAGAGTATCTTTTGTAGCGAGACCATCTTGACGAATCTCTCCTAGTTGTCCTGAAGTTGTAGTTATCAAGGCGATAGATGCACCTAAATTAGAATACATCGCTAATGTGCCTCCTACTGGGAATGCTTCATCATCTGGATGTGCAAAACAAGCCAATAAGCGGTAGTTAGAAAAGTTTGTGATTGTTGAGGTAGCGATTTCCATAAGACTACTATGATATACAACCACGGGCTTGGATATCCCAAACGTTCTCTACGAAATCTCCTCTGACACATATGAATTCATTCCATCTACTTACCATTGCATCCTGTTGTGAAGGAATAAAATACAATTGATCACCAATTTCAAGGGTAGTTTGGTTTCCTATCGATACTGTACTGTTAGATATAGTCATGTTTATAACGTGAATGTCATCATTGTCTTCTATTACAGGGACGCCTCTGAGGGAGCTGATATGCTTCAATCCTATGTTAATAATCGCTGACGCAATGGTAGGTTTTGATATTACTGTTCCAAGTATTTTGCATACTTGTTGGAATTCTGTCATGTATGCGTAATCTGTTTCCATTAGTAAATAGCTTCCGCCCTGGATTTCTGTCACTCCTTCAATGTCGGCCGCAACGTCATAGCTCCATGTCTCTCCGGTCGATATTATTGGAAGTACATAGCCGAGAGACTCCAAATGTTTTTTTGCAGTGATTACTTTTTCAATGACTTTTTTTGCTTCTGTATGTCGTGTTTCTAAGTCGGGTTCTCCTGAAATCGTTTGGTGACTCATTAAGCCGGTCAGGCTCACGTTGTGTAGCCCTTTGATACTGTCAGCTAAATTTAACGCTTCATCAGCGTCTTGCACTCCACATCTACCCATGCCAGTTTCGATCTCAATGATTAAGCCAATTTTTGCGCCAAACGTATTGGCTATAGAGTCTATAGTTTTGGCATTTTCAATACTGTCTATTGCAACATTGATTTCGGCACGCCTCGCTAAGGCAACCATTCGGGATATTTTAAGTGGATCAACAATTTCGCTTGTTATCAGTACGGATTTTATCCCGTTGTTCACCATAACTTCCGCTTCCGACACTTTGGAGGCACATACTCCGCCTACAGTCCCCCCATTATTAATTTGCATATGAGCTATCGCAGGAGTTTTGTGGTTTTTGGCATGAGGCCGCATTTTCGAAGATCTGTTTGAGTAGAAATCACTCACGTAATCCATGTTACTTTCTAACTTATCCAGGTCTATGATGAGACATGGGGTGTCCAGATCGTTTATGTGAGTTCCTATTTGAGGTTTAGTTTTCAATATTTCTCCATGTATTCTACGAATAGAGCCCTCGGCCAGTTATTTTTTTATAACCAATGAAAGTGTCGGCTTGTATGAAACGAATCATATCAAATTGGTTGAAGCATAATTCCATTGATTGTGGTAGCAGCCGGATTTTATCCCGAACTTTGATTTGGTTAAATTGACCTTCATCGAATCTAATAGCTCCATGTTCTGCACTGAATTTTAAAGGTTTTAAACTTTGAGAGTATTCATGCTTAGCATCATATATAACGGAAGGGATCCCGAGATCAGTTCCAAAAGTTTTGTGTCCTGAATCAATAACGAGATGGTCTCGAGTTGGTTTACTAATGATTTGAGATAGTACTGATGCTGATATAGATAACTCAGGGAATTGCATCAGGTACGGGATATCTGGAATTGGGTAGCATCCTGCTATCAGATAATCAAAAGAACTGTGTGCTTCAAGATTTCTGAGGTAAAATTCTCCCATTGCTATTATTTCTGATTCAGGCCATTTCGATTTGATTAGGCTAATTAATTGAGAGTAATCTTCCTCTACCTTCGTATCTTGTTTTGCGGCTTGTAATGATTCTTCTAACAATAAACCCTTGTATTGCATATTCGGACTTGATGTGCAGTGTTCTACCGTTGCGATTATAGTGTCTTCTCTATCCGGTGATTGTGAAACCGGTTGGATAATTATCCCAAGCGACTGGCCTATAGAGGGGTAAGCTTGTTGAAAGTTGGTTACATGCTGGAGGTTTGTGACTACAACATCCACTTGTACGTTTTGGGTTAGAGCCCAAAGTCGTTCAATTTGATTTCTGGATATAGGAGTGGATTTGATTATTAGTTTTTGCAACCCTAAGTCAGATAGTTCTTCTGCTTCAGAGATGGAGTTGGTGCATGCAATATTCGTAGTTTTATTACCTTGTAACTGATATTTAAGAATATCTCGCGAACCATGTACTGACGAGTATGGAATGATTGAGATGTCGGCCTTTTCAGCTAAAGTGTTGAATTTTTTGATGTTAGATATCAAACGTTCGGCGTCTATCAAAAGCGCTGGCGTATCTAAGTCGTAGTATTCTATGCCGGGTGATTGAAAAATTAGTTGTTCCATGTTGGTATTATAGAGAAAAAGCCACAACCGGTACAGCACAATTAAGGAGTAGTTTATTTGTTTGACCTCAGAGGAGTATAGAATTATAGTTGTACTGATCAACCACTTTGCTTTATAGGAGTTTCAGATGAAAACAACTGCAGCAGTTCTTTATGAGGTAAACCAACCATTAGTTGTGGAACAACTTGATATTGATGAACCTAAGAATGG
>MDTE01006677.1_pt1 | contig 90890 bp, 89 predicted proteins | sample 811231 | NCBI WGS metagenome assembly MDTE01 (sample SAMN05326651, study PRJNA326480) | marine metagenome | isolation source: seawater | place: Indian Ocean: Red Sea | collected 2010 | reverse complement strand
TCACCGGCGGCGGGCAGCAGTACAACCTACCGATGGATGAGTATCAGAGCAGCATCCGCGCCATCGACCCGAAGACCGGCGACATCGCCTGGGACTACTGGATCCAGCCGCGTTCGACCGCGGGCATCATGACCACGGCGGGCGACCTCGTCTTCAGCGGCACCATCGACGGCTACTTTTTCGCGCTCGATGCCGAAACCGGGGAAGAGCTGTGGCACATGAACGTCGGCCGCCGGGTGCATTCGGCGCCGATGTCCTATGCCGTGAACGGTCAGCAGTATGTGACCATCGCCGCAGGCAACGTGGTCTACACGTTCGGCCTGCGGGACTAGCGCATGCCGTTCTTCTCGTCGACCGATCTCGTCCGGAAGGAGCCGATGGAAGGCTTTGCCGGACGGTTCGCGACCGGGATCAACATGACCTCGGTGACGTGGACGGTGACCGCCGGCGCCATTCTTCCCGAGCACTCCCATCCGCATGAGCAGGTGGCGCATATGCTCGAGGGCGAGTTCGAGTTGACGATCGGGGACGAGACCGAGCGTCTGGGGCCTGGCACGGTCGCCTTCATACCGCCCAACGTGCCCCACTCGGGTCGGGCGATCACGGAGTGCCGCATCATCGACGTGTTTCACCCCGTGAGGGACGACTATCGATAGTGAGCCAACCAGGCTCCAGGCACGCGTAATGCCCATCGCCGCGTTCCGTGATGGGATTCAACGGGTCATTCTGGCCCCGGTGGTCGTGGCCGGCGCCATCCTGGTCGCGTTTCTGACGGCGCTGCCGCTGGGCTGGCTCACCGGCCCGCCGGGCGCACGCGCTTCGTCGGATCCGTGGCTCGAGCTCCACGGCCTCGGGGCCGGGCTGCTGGCGTCTCGCGCCGGCGTCGCGGAGCTGCTGCTCTCCCTCGGCCCCCTCCTCGACCCACTGACCCATCCCGCCGGACTGGCACTCCTGACACTCTACGGCGCCGGCTGGACCATCCTTTCAGGCGGCATCATTGACCGACTCGCCCGCGACCGAGCCACCTACGCCCCCGGCTTCTTCAGTGCATGCGGGCTGTTCGGAGTCCGCCTTCTGCGGCTCGGCACGTTGTCGTTGTTCCTGCACCTGGCGTGGCTTCGGCTACTGCCCGCGTCTGGGTTCGAGCGTGGCGCCGACCTCTGGCAAGTGGTCGCGAGCGGGTTGGGGTTGGCATCGGTCGGGCTGATTCTCGACTATGCGCGGGTGCGCGCAGTGGTCGAGGACCGTCGGAGCATGCTGGGAGCCGTACTCGCCGCGCTCCGCATCATCAAGCGCCACCCGGCCGGCTGCGTTCTCCTCTACCTTCTCAACGGGTTGCTGGTGGTGGGCGTCATCACCCTCTGGGGTCTGGTGCCACCGCCCACGACCGCGACGCCGTCGCTCACGCTCTTCGGGCTCGTTGGGGTCTACTTGACGAGCAGGGTCGTGGCCCGTCTCCTGTTCTACGGCGTCGAGGTCGCCTACTTCCAGAGCCAGCTGGCCCACGCCGGGTATGTCGCCAGGCCCACGCCTCGATGGCCCGAGTCGGCATCGGTCGAGGCGCTGGCGCGCCTGCGCTGACTTCCCGTCTGGAGGAGGGGTGGACATGCTCGGAGGGCTCCTCGCCATCGCCGCGGCTCTGATACTGACCGTCGTCCTGCCCCTCCTGTCCTATCGCCGCGCCACGGCAGCTTTCCATGCCATCGAGCGGCTGCACAGACGCCTGGACGCTCTCGAAGCGACCCTCGGTCGCTCGGAGCGCCGACCCGCGGCGATACCGGCCCCGAGCCCGCGAGACCACGCGGACGACGCCGACCGAACAGTCGCTGAGCCAACGGCGGCGCCCCCCACCAGGCTCACACGATCGACCGATGCGCCCAGAGCGCTCGAGGCACGCATCGGCGGACGCTGGCTGCTCTATCTCGGCGTCGCCATCTTGGTCATCGGCGCCGCCTCGCTCGTGCGCTTCGCCTTCGCGAACGCCTGGGTGACCGAGCCGGTTCGCGTGCTGATCGGAGTGTTCATCGGCGCCGTGCTCGTCTGGAGCGGACGCCGCTTCTCCGTCGCCGGACATCGCACCTACGGCCACGCCCTGGCCGGAGGCGGCCTGGCCATCTGGTATCTGTCTGTCTACGCGGCCGTCAATCTCTATGACCTGGTCGGCCCGGGCGCCGGCTTCACGATGCTGCTGGCGGTCACGACCGTCGGAGCGCTTCAGGCCACACGGATCCAGTCGCAAGGTCTGGCGATGCTGGCGGTCGCCGGCGGCTACGCCACGCCGTGGTTGGTCGGCGCCGGCACCACGGCGCCGCTGATGCTCCTGGTCTACGCGTCGGTCCTGGTCGGCACCACGGTCCTGCTGGCGCATCGCGGCGATTGGCCCGTGCTCAACGTGGTGAGCTTCCTCCTGACGGGGCTCACCTGGTTCGTGTGGGCGCTGCGCTGGCGCGTCGGGGACGACTACATCGCGGTCGAGGCGCTGCTGACGCTGTTCTGTGGACTGTTCCTGTGGATCGTGCGGCAGATGCAGCGCTCGCGGCATCCCGCGGCGCCGATAGTCCGATCGGTCCTCTGGACGACCCCGCTGTGGTACCACCTGGCCTCACTCGCGGTACTGGAACCACACTGGCTGGCCTACCTCGTCTACCTGATCGGCATCACTAGCGTCGGCTTGCTCCTCGCAGTCCGGTTCGAAGCGATATGGTCACGCCTGCCGCTCTGGGGTGCGGTCGTCGTGCCGCTGCTGGCGTGGAGCAGCGGAGAGCTGGACGGTTCCTGGCTGATGCCCGCGATCGTGACCTGGCTGGCCATCGGCGGCATGCACGCGGTGGCGCAAGTCGAACTCGTTCGTCGTAGCCCCAGCCAGCTACATCCTTCCGATGTCCTGCTCACGCCAGCTAGCGCTGGGGCGACCTACGTCGGTCTCAGGACGCTGCTTCAGCCGCTGGGCTACGCGGGCGCCGGCGAGGTCGCCCTGCCCCTGGCCATCGCCGTGGGCCTGATCGGATGGTGGATCGGTCGGGTGGACCGGCGAGCCCAGGGACACTTCTCGGTGAGTGCGGTCTCGCTGGCCGCCATCGGCCTCATGACCTGGCTCGGCGCGCCGTGGGCGCCGGCCTGGCTCGCGCTGCAAGGCGGTGGTCTGATCTGGCTCGGGCTGGGCGAGCGGCGGGACTGGGTGCGGGGCATCGGCGTGGTGCTGGTTCTTGGCGCCATCACGAGGACGATCGAAATACAGTTCGCGCCGGTCCCCGCCGGGTACGACGTCTTCCTCAACCACCGGGCCGGCCTCGGCCTGCTCATCACCGCCGTGCTCGCCGTGCTGGCAGTACGACACGCCAGGACGACCGCCGACGCCGATCCCGCTCGCTCGGCCTATCTGGCGGCGAGCGTGGTCGGCGCGAACGCCATGATGCTGATCACGCTGACGGCCGAGATCAACGCGTTCTGGGACCTGCGGGCGGTCAACAACGCCGTCGTCTCGGCCGAGCTGGCCAGACAGATGATGCTGTCGGCGACATGGGCCGCCTACGCCGCTGCGCTCACCGCGATCGGGATCCGACGAAAGTACCCGCCCGTCCGCTACCTCGCGTTGGGGGTCTTCGCGATCACTGTCGCCAAGCTCTTCTTCGTAGATCTCTCGCAGCTCGACTCGGTCTATCGCATCATCAGCAGTCTGGCGTTGGGGATGCTCCTGGTGGGCGCTTCCTATCTGTACCAACGCTACGGCACCGCCACCGAGCCGGTGCCACCCGCTCCCTCCGACCCGTAACAGCAATCAGCGCCGGGCGAAATGTCCACCCCAAAGGCCACTTCGGGGTTTCTTGGCGAGGCTTTCGTGTAGCAACGCGCGGGCGAAGGTGGCATCCGGCAGTCCTACTTCGCAGGACTGCTTAGCACTTCCCCGAGCGTGCGGCGGAACTGCCGTGGTCTGCGACTGAGCTCGCAACGCCGCTAGGCGGAAGCCTCGCCAAGAAACCTAGACGCCGGCGGCGCCGCTTCGCCAGTGCATGGCGTCCTCGGTGCCCCGCACCTGGTCAGCGGCCAGGTCGGGCCGCAGTCGCGCTTTGGCCGTTCGCGCTCCTCTTCACTCGGCTCACCCCAGGCGCGGGTCGTGACCCAGCGAGGGTCCATCCACTCGTTGAGCAGGTTGACCGTCTCCCCGCGGCCCGCGGCATCCACGCCGCCAAACAGGACGATGACGGGAAACGGCGCCTGACGCAGCTGCTGCTGCACGTCGAGGAGCTCGGCCCACAGCTCGGGCACCCGGGCCTTGTAGTCGGCCTTGGACAGGCGGCTGCCGAGCTCCGCAATCTCGAACATGAAGGTGCGTGTGGCCTCGCTGGCCGGACCGGGAACCAGGTTCGACGGCTCGCCAGTGTGATACAAACCGGGGTATGCGGCAATACAGGAGAGGCTCATGACGCGTCACCCCGCAGCTCTCGTCACCCTGCTGGTTACCGGGCTCCTCGCCATCGGCGCGACAACTGCCGACGCGCAGCTCGTCGACGAAGTACGAGAGAAGCTACGCGGCGAGCGGGACCTGCGGCAGCTCGAGGTGTCGGTGACCGCGAGCGAAGCGCTGCTCAGCGGTGAACTGAGGAACTTCTGGCTGAAGCACCAAGCCATCGAACGCGCCCTCGAGGTCGAGGGCATCGAGACGGTCGCCAGCGAGATCGTCATTCCTCCGCCCGAAAGCGACCAGGAGCTGGCCGAGAAGGTCGCCGAGGAAGTGCAGGACTATCCCTACTACACCCTCTTCGACTATCTCGACGGGCTGGTCAACAACGGCGTCGTCACCCTGATGGGACGGGTGACGCCCGACCGGGACAAGGCGGGGGAGATCTTCGAGCGGGTGGCGAAGATCGACGGCACGCAAGACGTGCGGAACGAGATCCGGAGCCTGACACCGTCCAACGCCGACCGGAACCTGCGACGGGCCATCGCGCAACAGATCTTCCGCAGCCCCGACTTCGAACGCTTCGCCATCGACCGCAATCCGCCGTTCCGCGTGGTTGTTGAACGGAGCGTGGTGACGCTCGTCGGCTGGGTGCAAGGAGAGATCGAGCGGCGCCAGATGGAGCAGATCGCCCGTCAGACCCAGGGTGTGCTGCGGGTCATCAACGAGCTACAGACGTTTCAGTAGTCGGACCGGCGGCGATTCAGCGCTCGATCCCGACGATCTCGAAACCGCCGCCCGCGGCCCTCAAGTAGACGCGAACCGGACTCGCCCAGGCCGGGAACTCCGGGTGATCCGAGCGGATCTCCGCCATCAGATACGTCTCGTCCCCGAGCGTGACGGCGTCGGGCAGCGCCGCGCTCGACCGAGCGGAGCGCACCGGATTCCCCACTGTCCGGGCGTCGTCGACCCCATTGTCGTAGACCGACCTGAACACTTCGTACTCCGTCCCGGTCGACGCAAACCCGTAGTCCTCGGCGAGATTGGTCCAAGCGAGCCCGCCGGACGAAAGGACGAAGCCGTCGAGCGGGTTCACCCGGTCCAGATAGAACCCTCCGGTCTTCTGCTGGCGTTCGACCAGCACCTCGTGGAAGTACGCTTCGACATCGGGGTCGCTGAACTCGCCGGTCTTCACAATCGCGAGCAACTCCTCCTCGGTAAAGCGCATCAGGATCTTCGCCGCCCAGAAGGCGTCCCGGTCGGTCATCCGGACGAAGGCCGGATTCGGGTAGTCGTTCTTCCATGCGTGAGGCTCGAACGACGCCGCCTCCCACCGACCGGCTGCCTCGTACTTCGGGAACTCCGGCCACTCGACGTCTCTGTAGGTCGGGGTGCGGAACCCGAATCCGGTGAACTGGTCCCGCATCTCGCCCAAATCGAGCCAGTAGTAATAGCTCAGGTGTGGGAACTGGATCTCGACGCTGCCGCTGCCGAACGTCGAACCAAAGTCCATCAAGTGGTGCCGGATGAACCGCCGGCCGTTCTGCTCGACGTAGGAGTCCTGGGTGTTGTGGGCGCGCGTGTCGTCGTGATTGGTCTAGGCCGCGAACACCCGCAGCCCGCGGAGCTCACGCCGATGCTCGTGAGGAATGACGTCGTTCGGATCGTCCGATCGGGTGCCGTAGTAGCGGAAGGGCCCGATCGGTCGCCCCTCGATGTACTTGCTCGCCGTGACCCTGAGTCGCCCGTCCGGCAGACGAGGCACGCCGCGGAGGACGCGCTCGAGACGCTCATCGGTGAGCAGACGCTCGACCCCGAACGCATCCTCCAGCGTGGTGCCAGGCTCGATGACGAAGTTCTCCGGTCGAACGCGGACAATGTGGTTCTCGGCTGTGTAGTAGCCGATGGCGTAGAACAGCTTCGTCGCGATGACCTCGGCCGCGGAAGCCAGCTCCGGCACCTCGATCGGATCGAACTTGATGATGTAGCGGTCGCCGACGTCATCGATGATCTGAAATCCGGAGGTCAAACCCTGGCTCTTGCTCTGGAAGACCCGCCACGGAGCGTCCGGGTTGGGCCCGTCGGTGGTGTTGGGGCCTCGGATCAGCTGCTCGAGGGAGAGACGGCGCGCGCCATGCCGGTTCGTGAACCAGGTGCTGTCTGGCACCTCATCGAGCGTGTTGACATTCAACGCTTCGCCGCCGCCCTCGCCCACGTCGGCGAAGATGCGACCGAAACGGTCGAACATGTCGCTCAGCTCGATCTCGGCCGGCTCTTCGGGCACGTCCACCAGCGCCGTATCGACGAGCACCGGATCATCGGGAAAGAACTTCCGCTCCTGCGCTGACCCTACGGATCCCGATGAACCGACCAAGAGCAGGCCGATGAGCGACCACCGCCAGTGGGTCGAGTGGATAGACATCAGAAAGACGGCCCTCCCCCGATATGCAACTTGATCGCCTCGCGGCTGCGAGCGCGGTCGAATCACAGCACCGTGCCGGCCGCGGAACCCGAAGCCCACGGCCGTCTCCAGATCCTGAAGACCGAAATCGTCAGACTCGCCGAACACCACCGCGTCCAGATACGCCCACAGCTCCCAGCGATACTCGGCGCTCATCAGCAGCGTGTGGGTATCTCGGAACCGGTACTCGCGAAACCTTCGAATGGTGCTCCCCCGCCCAGCGTCTCCATGAGAAAGAACGGTACCTGGAAGCCGTCGCCAGGCGTCGAGCGGGACACTCGGAGCCGCATGGCCAGCATCCGACTGCGTGGCCCCAGCGGGACGTGGCCCTGGACCTCGCCGGCGACCCGGGTGAAGTCGAATCGGTCGAGATCGAGGTCGTTGTAGCGACCCAGTTCGCCACGCAGCACGATGCCGGCGCCCGGCGAACCCTCGTCGCGGAGGTCGACCTCAACGTTGGTCCGCAGGTGGAAAAAGTCGGTCGCCTCGCCAAAGCCCGGCACCTGCGACGGATCGAACAGTTCTTCGAGCGATATGCCAAAGAGGCCCTCCGCCGCCTCGGCCCGTAGGAAGCCGCCATCCACACTGAACGCCATTTGCCCAAGTTCGCCCTCGACCCCGACGTCGAACGCACGCTCCTGGAGCTGACACGTCGTCCGATCGCGCGAACGGGTGTCGGCACCGAGCCCGAAGAAGCGCAGACCGCGGAAGTCGGTGGCCCGCACGCCGACTCTGGCCCGCACCGGCAGATCGCTGCGGGTCATCGGGAACCTCAGCTGGCCGTCGAAGGAGGTGAACAGACGCGTCGACAGCCGGGCCGCCACCTCGAACTCGTAGGCTTCGCGATCGAGACCGTTGAGATAGCTCAAGCCGCCGACCAGACCCCGACGGCATCCCGCCGATGACCGGCCGAATCTGGTTCCAGCCCCCTCGAACACGTTGGCCGGGAAGTTCATGTCCTCGTAGGCGAGGACCCTGGCCTCGGCGGTGGAAACCTGGTAGGGCTCGAGCTCGTCCGCCTTCTCCTCCCGCTGGCGCCGGAGGATGTCCAGACGGCTCTCGGGGGCCTCCTCGTCCGACTAGGCGGTCGTCTCGGTGTCGGTCTCTGGCTGCGCCCAGCCCGAGGTGGGCCACAACACCACCGTGACGAGGCACGCCGCGATCCACCCGAGCCGGCTGGTCATTGCTCTGTCCTGGGCTCTATCCTGGAAGCCCGGGCAGGTTGATGAACGCGGCCGCGCCTGGATAGCGGGCACGATCACCGAGCTGGCGCTCGATGCGCAGCAGCTGGTTGTACTTGGCGGTCCGGTCGGTGCGGCAGAGCGAACCGGTCTTGATCTGCCCGGCATTGGTGGCGACCGCGACATCCGAGATCGTCGTATCTTCCGTCTCGCCCGACCGGTGCGACACGATCGCGGTGTAGGACGCCCGTCGCGCCATGTCGATCGCGGCGAGGGTTTCGGTCAACGTCCCGATCTGGTTCAGCTTGATCAGGATCGAGTTGGCCACCGACTGACTGATACCACGTTCGAGAATGCTGGTGTTGGTCACGAACAGGTCGTCGCCGACCAGCTGCACCCGGCCGCCAATGGCGGCCGTCAACGCCGCCCAACCGTCCCAGTCGGTCTCATCGAGCCCGTCCTCGATCGACAGAATCTGGTACGCCTCGACGAGACGGCGACACCAGTCGACCATGTCGTCCGAGCTGCGCTCAGCCGCCTGGTCGGCCGAGAGACGATAGCGGCGCTCCTGCTTGTCGAACAGCTCGCTGGCGGCGACATCCAGACCGAGGTAGACGTCATCGCCGGGCCGGAACCCCGCGCGTTCGATGGCGAGCATGAGCACATCGAGGGCCGCCTCGTTGGACTCGAGGTTGGGAGCAAAGCCGCCTTCATCGCCAACGGCGGTCTGATGCCCCTGCTCCTGCAACACCGCCCGGAGTCGGTGGAAGATCTCGGTCCCTACCCGGAGCGCCTCCGAGAAGCTCGGAGCCCCGACCGGGATGACCATGAACTCCTGGATATCGACGTTGTTGTCGGCATGCGCCCCGCCGTTGAGCACGTTCATCATCGGGACCGGCAGGTCGCACGCGTCATCACCGCCCAGATACTCGTAGAGCGGCAACCGGGCCGCGGCCGCGGCGGCCTTGGCCACCGCCAGCGACGCTCCGAGGATGGCGTTCGCGCCGAGCCGGCCTTTGTTGTCGGTTCCGTCGAGATCGCGCAGCGCCTGATCGATCTCGCCCTGGCTGGTCGGATCCAGCCCCAGCAGCGCGTCTCGGATCTCCGTGTTCACATGTTCGACGGCGCGGCTCACGCCCTTACCCAGATAGCGAGCCTCGTCTCCGTCGCGTAGCTCGACGGCTTCGAGCTCTCCGGTGGACGCGCCCGACGGCACCGCCGCACGACCTGAGGCCCCCCCACCCAACGCTACTTCGACCTCCACGGTCGGATTGCCCCGACTGTCGAGAATCTCCAGCCCGACCACGCTCGCAATCGCCCGATCTTCACTCATGCACTCAACTCCACACGCCGCCGCGCCAGCGCCAAAGCCCCAGCATAGCAGCCCAAGAGACCCCGGGTCGCCCCACCTGAGGGATTGCCTGGATTGGAGGGTTTCCGCCCGCGACGTCACTCATCCCAAACGACCGACTGGGCCGGATTCCGGCGGAGGCGTGTGGCTGGCAAGGCGCACCCGAGGGAGAAGGCAGGCGGCCTGTGACCGAAGGCGCAACGCAGTCCAGACGCACGCCTCCGCCGGAATCCGCAGGCGCTGGTCTGGTCGAGGGTTGGGAAGAAAAGAAGTCTTGCCAGAGGAGGATGTTGTGTAGCCGAGTGCTACGAAGTTGGTGTTGCGTGGCGTGGGACCCGGACACTCTGAGAACCGGATCCACTGGCTTGAATCACCCGCGCTATCGGGCGACCGTATAAGCCGCAAGCCGCGACCAGACCAAACACCCTACAAAACACCGACACACGATGCCGGAACCGGCATCATGCTTATCACGCTGGAGTCAGTGTAGGTGGTCGGATGGGCTCGCGCTATTGGACCTTGGTCCCATCTGGGAATGGGGAATCGGCGCCGCCTGACGCCGGATGCAGCTGTAGGCGCTCAGCCTGACGAACCAGGTCGGCCAGCGACCCGGCCTGCATCGTCGCCATGACGCGGGCGCGGTGCACCTTGATCGTCTTTTCGCTCGTGCCCAGCTGCGCCGCGACCTGCTTGTTGAGAAGCCCGGTCGCTACCAGGCCGAACACCTGTTGCTGGCGAGGCGTGAGGCGGTCATAGCGGCTCCTTAGCCCCTCGAGCTCCTGCTGCTCCCGCAGCCAGTCGCGGTCGCGGGCAATAGCCCGGTCGATGGCGCCCAGCAGCGCTTCGTCATCGAACGGCTTGAGCAGGAAATCCACCGCCCCGCCCTTCATGGCGGCGACGCTCATCGGCACGTCACCGTGCCCGGTGATGAACACCACCGCCATCGGCCGACCGGACACATGGAGACACCGCTGGAGCTGCAGTCCGGTCATCCCCGACATCCGCACGTCCAGCACGAGGCAGCCTGGGCCCGGCGATCGCTTCCCCTCGAGGAATGCCTCCGCCGAATCGAAGCTTTCCACCTGGTAGCCGGCCGTCCGCAGCAACCGTACGACGCTGCGTCGCACCGATGGGTCGTCATCGACGACAAAGACCGTGGCGTCGTCACTCATGGCGCTGGCCGTCCTGGCGGCAGGGCGAACTGCCCCCGGGCGCCACCGCCGGTCAGATTCTCCGCTTTGATCTCGCCGCCGTGCGCTTCGACGATGGTCCTGGAAATGGACAGGCCCATTCCCAGACCGTCGGAGCGGGAAGTCTGGAACGGCTCGAACAGGCTGCGCAGCCGGTTCGGCGGAATCCCCGGGCCGGAGTCGCTCACCGCCACCACCTGCCACCCATCTTCCCGCCCGCGAACGCCGAGCACGAGCCGGGCGTCGGTCTGCCCTTCCATCGCCTGCATGGCGTTGTTGATGAGGTTGAGCACGACCTGCTGAATCTGGATACGGTCGGCAACGATCGCGGAGAGGTCGGCGTCGAAGTCGGGCACCACCGTCACCCCCCGGTCGACCAGGGCGGCACGCACGACCTCTCTGACCTCGCGGACCACCTGGGCGAGGTCGATGCGCTCCCGAGCCGTAGTGTCGCGGCGCATCAGGGCGCGCAAACGTTGAATGATGGCACTGGCGCGGCGATCGTCGGCCACGATATCGCGAAGCACCTCGGCCAGCATCGACGGCTCCGGACTGCCCCGGTCGAGCATCCGCAGCGCCGCCTGCGCGTTGCTCAGCATCGCAGCGAGCGGCTGATTGAGCTCATGAGCCAGGGCTCCGGTCAGCTCGCCGAGCGCGCTGACCCTGGCGACGTGCGCCAACGCATCGCGGTGCTGCAACGCCTCGGTCCGCGCGATCGTCTCGGCGGTGATGTCCTGACAGACGGCGATGAACGTTCTCGGACGACGCGCGTCCTCGCTGCGTGGCGCGACCCGGACCGTCCAATGGCGATACGAGCGGTCCTTCGCCTGGATGCGGAACTCGGCCGAGACGCCCTGGCGCCGCTCATACACATGCCGCTGGACGTCGGCGACGACACGCTCACGATCCTCGGGGTGCAGCTGTCCCGCCCAGCCGTCGATCGTGCGAGGGAACTCCCCTCGCTCGTACCCGAGCGTCTCGTCCACCTGCCCGAACCAGACCACGGCGCCGCTCCGGATGTCGACCTCGGCGATGATGTCGGCGCCCAAGGTCGCGGCAATCCTGAAGCGCTCTTCGCTCTCGCGAAGCGCCGTGTCAGCGGCGAGGCGGGCCGAGACATCGCGGACGGTGATGACCACCACCAGTCCCTCGTCGGTCTGGAGGGGATTCAGATCCGCCTCGGCCGGGAACCGACGACCTCCGGCCCCGATCGCCTCGACCGGGGGACGCGGCCCCGGATCGGACGAGGGCGCGGACTCGTCACCCACCACGCCTCGGTCAGCATCGAGCAGACGACGCAACTCGGCGTGGCCCGGCACCAGCTCGTCGAAGGCCAGCCCGAACAGCGCGCCGCCGTCATAGCCGAAGAGGCGTTCCGCCTGCCGGTTCACGAAGGCGATGTTGCCGTCCGCCCTGACCGCGATCAGGGCGTCTGGGGCCTGCTCGAGCAGCTTCCGCAACCGAGCCTCACTGGCTCGCGCGGTGTCCTCGGCTCGTTTCCGCTCGGTGACATCAATGAGAAATCCACGAATGATCGCCGGCTCGCCATCGACCCGCTCCACGGCGACCACGTCGTGCAGCCAGAGCACCTTCCCCTGGGCGCCCACCATCCGATATTCCAGCTCGTACGCCTCACGCTCGACCAGCGCCTCCTCGCGGAACCGCAACACCCGCTCCCGGTCATCCGGATGCAACCGAGTCAACCAGAAGGCTGGCGTGTACCACTCGTCGAGCGGAAAACCGAGGAGTCGCTCCGCCTGTGACCCCACATAGGTGAAATCGCGGGTCCGCGCGTCAGCTTCCCACTGGATGATGCTGGTCGCCTCGAGCAGACGACGGAAACCATCGGCTCTCGGGTTGGCGCCTGACCCGGCGGCAGGGGCCGGATCGTGGTCAGCGCCCGACGCGGGCATGGTGGACTCGGTCATGGAGCTGGGGAAAATCGCGTCTCGGCTCATCCTACCTCCGAGCGGTCGCGCCGGTATCACCAGAACGGGCGCCCGAGGGCGATGTAGAAGGCCGACGCCCCACCCTGGCCAATGCTCCCACTGACCACGAGAGCACCGAGAAACGTATCGACCACCATGCCACCAGCGATGTCGGACCGCAGTCGAGCGTGGCGCCGCCAGCCGTCCGCGGCGACGTCATCGAGCGCGGGAACCAGAACGAGATCGGCATCTCACGCGAGCACGGCACGCGTGCGCTCGACCATCATCACGCCGATCGCCTGGTTGGCGACACCCACCAACGAATCGAGCGCCTCCCGGCCATCGAGCGGAGCGCTCACGTCGACGGCGACGACCACCTCCGCCCCCATGCGTCGGACGAAATCGGCGGGGACGTTGTTGAGCAGACCGCCGTCGGCCAGTACGCGCCCATCACGGACCACTGGCTGGAAAATGCCGGGGATAGCCATCGTGGCGCGGAGCGCCGAGGCGAGAGAGCCGGCGGCCAATTCAACCGGCACGGCCGACTCGAGGTCAGTCGCGACAGCGCGGAAGGGCGTCGGGAACTCGTCGAAGCTGATGGTCACCGGATAGGGCAACGACAGGCGGCTCAGGAAGAGCTCGACCGCGTGTCCGGGATCGAGTGAGGGTGCGAGTCGGAGGCCGTCGCGGAGTCCGAACTCCAGCCGGACCGGAAACTGTCGTCGGTCCTCCTTGCGGCGATAGCTGCGAGCGGCATACGCCACCTCGCCCCGGAACATCGCATCCCAGCCAATCGACTCGACGAGCGCTCGTACCTCGGCCGCATCGCGACCGGTGGCGTAGGCTCCGCCGACCAGTCCGCCGATGCTCGTCCCGGCGATGAGATCAACCGGCACGCGGTGCGCGTCGAGCCACTCGAGCACCCCGACGTGGGCGAAGCCCCGGGCGCTCCCGCCCCCCAGCGCCAGCCCGATGGTCGGACGGCCGGCCTCGGACACCACCCCCTGCCCGAACGCCGGCGCGGCCAGAAGCACGACCCACAAGCAGCACAGCGCTCGGAGGCGTCCTAAGCTGGACACGAAGTCAGACTTCGATGCCGACCGGGCAGGCGACGCCCGTACCACCGATGCCGCAGTACCCGTTCGGGTTCTTCGACAGGTACTGCTGGTGGTAGTCCTCTGCATAGTAGAAGGGCGGTGCCGGGGCGATCTCGGTCGTGATCGGACCGTGGCCGGCCGCGCGGAGGCTGTCCTCGTAGGTGCGCTTGGACGCCTCAGCGGCCTCCAGCTGTGCAGACGATGCGCAGTAGCTGGCTGACCGATACTGCGTCCCCGTATCGTTTCCTTGCCGCATCCCCTGGGTGGGATCGTGGCCTTCCCAGAAGATTCGCAGCAGCTCCTCGTAGGCGACGCGCGGCGGATCGAAGACCACGAGGACGACTTCGGTGTGCCCGGTCAGCCCCGAGCAGACTTCCCGATAGGTGGGGTTCGGCGTGTGCCCACCCGCATAGCCGACGGCGGTGGAATACACGCCCTCACGCTGCCAGAAGATCCGCTCGGCACCCCAGAAACAGCCCATCCCGAAGACCGCCTGCTGCAGCCCCTCGGGAAACGGTGGCGACAGGCGTCCGCCGGTCACCTCGTGGGACTCCGGCACCGGCATCGGGTCGTCCCGACCGCGCAACGCCTCTTCGGCGGACACAACCCGCTGTTTGTCACCGAACCACATACGTACCTCCAGACTCAGGGTATCTCACGCGACCAGTATGCCCGGTGCACGGCGAGCGCCTCTTCTTCCAGAATCGGTCCGATCACCGATACAGGGCGGCGACCATGGCTGAACAGTTGCCGGGACGATGTCGCGAGACTGCCGCCGGCGAGCGCGCCCATCGCGCCGGCCGAGCAGCCAAAGACCACCCGTGGGATCCGCGACCAGTAGATGGCGCCACAGCACATGAGACAGGGCTCGGTGCTGGTGTAGAGCGTGGCGCGACTCAGCACGTCTCGCTCGAGCCGCTGGCTCGCCTCGCTGACAAGGAGCAACTCGGCGTGACGTGTCGGATCGGACCGGGTCACGACCTGGTTGCGGGCCGTATGCCGTATGACGCCGTCGGCCACCAACACGGCCCCGAACGGTTCGTTCCCGGCCGTGACCGCCTCGGCGGCCAACTCGATGCATTGACGCACGAACGCCTCATGGATGCGGGCGTCCGCGTCGGTCACGGCGTCACACTCCCAGCACCTGTGGCAGGTCGGCGAGCGACGCCGTCACCGTGGTAGAGGTCTCTGACGCGGCATCGAGATCTGACGGCTCGAACTTCCCGGTCTTGACGAGCACCCCTTGGGCCCCGGCCGCCTCGCCCCCCCAGACGTCGGCGCCAAGGTCGTCACCCACGACCACCAGCTGCTCGAGCGGGACCTCCATCGACTCGGCCGCGGCCGCGAAGAACGCGGGACTCGGCTTGCCAGCGACTTCGGCCGTCACTCCGGTGGCGAACTCCAGGGCCGCGACGAACGGTCCCGCATCCAGACAGAGCGCGCCGCCGCGTCGCCAGTATCGATTCTTCTGGATAGCCAGGAGCGTCGCGCCGCCCAGGACGTGGCGGAACACGCGATTGAGCCGGTCGACGGTCCATTCGTCGCCCAGATCACCCAACACGACCGCTTCCGGCTCATGCTCGTCGAGCGTGAAGCCGGAGAACTCCTCGACAATGGCCGGAGCGACGTGCAACGAGATCCGCGAAAGCTCGCGACTCCGGAGCCATGCCGCAGAGGCGCGAGGCGCCGTCACGACTTCATCGGCGCGGGCATCGACGCCAAGACTCCGTAACCGCTCGACCAAAGCCCCTCTCGGCTGTCTCGACGTGTTGGTCGCGAAACGCAGCGCCAACCCGGCGGTCCGGAGACGCGCGACCGCGCGGTCCGCGCCCTCAATCAATCCGCGGTCGTCATACACCGTGCCGTCGAGGTCGAGCAGCACGCCTCGGATTTCGCCAATCGGGGTTTCCATCGTTCGGTCCGTCGCCCTTCTCGCCTGAGACTCGCACAGCGTCAAACGGCGATCAAGTGACGTTTGCGAGTCTTCCCGCGCTGCGCTACCATCCGGCCCATGCGGGTGTCGATCAGCTACTGCAAAGTTTGAAACTACCTGCCCAAGGCCTCCAGTCTGGCGGCCTCCATCCAGCAGGAGCTCAGTATCGACGTGGACGTGGTCGTCGGCGGCCGCGGCCAGTTCGACGTCGCGGCCGACGATACCCTCGTATTCTCGAAGCAGCGGGAACACCGCTTCCCCGAGGTTGACGAGATCGTCACCGCGCTCCGCGCGCTCTCCGCCTAGACCGCTCGCGGGTCGCTGCCCCAAGCCTCGGGGCACCGCACCGGACGGTGGTTCGGGCTTTCACACAATCCGACGTTGACGGTTCCAACCGATCAAGCGCGAGCGGATAATACGAGCGTGCCCAAGAACCCACGTCCGACGTCACGACTCAGCCGGCGGGAGCTGATCGCCGGTACGGTGGGCGCCGTCGCCACCGCGCCGCTCGCGGCCCAGCAGCAGGCCGTCGAGACCACGCGGCGGCCCGGTCGCGGCCCCAACGGGCTCGACCAGCGGTCGCCGTTCGTCACGCCGCGGCGTGACCCGAGTCCGACCTCCTCGCGCACCCCGCTGCAGGATCTGCAGGGCACGATCACGCCGGCCGACCTGCATTTCGAGCGGCATCACGGCGGCGTACCCGAAATCGATCCGGACCGCTATGAGCTGCTCGTGCACGGCATGGTCGACCGGCCGACCATCTTCACGCTCGCCGACCTGAAGCGCTTCCCCGCGGTCTCACGGATCTGCTTCCTCGAATGCTCGGGCAATCTCCGACGGGGCAGCGCCGAAACCCTGCCACAGATGGTGTGTGGCCTGACCAGCCAGACCGAGTGGACCGGCGTCATGTTGTCGACGGTCCTGCATGAGGTGGGTGCGCACGAAGGGGCCACGTGGTTCCTGGCCGAGGGCCAGGACGCCGCGGTGATGACGCGGAGCGTCCCGATGGACAAGGCGTATGACGACGCAATGATCGTCTACGCCCAGAACGGCGATGCCCTCATGCCGGGCAACGGCTACCCGGCGCGCCTGCTGCTCCCAGGCTGGGAAGGCAACGCGAGCGTGAAGTGGCTGCGGCGGATCGAGCTCTCCGACCGCCCCTTCATGACCCGAGAGGAAACCTCGCGCTACTCCGAGCCGGTCGGCGAAGAGGGACAGATCCGCCAGTTCAGCTTCGTGATGGATGCTCGCTCGATCATCACGGAACCGGCGTATCCGACGACACTCGAACCGGGTTGGCACGAGATCCGGGGTCTGGCCTGGAGCGGACGAGGCCTGATCACCAGGGTCGAGGTCAGCGTCGACGGCGGCGCGAGCTGGGCCGACGCCGAGTTGCAGGCGCCGGTGCTGCCCAAGGCGCATGTACGGTTCCGCCACTCATGGCGCTGGAAAGGCGGACCGGCCGAGATCATGAGCCGCGCGACTGACGAGACCGGCTATGTGCAGCCGACATGGGAGGCGCTACGCGCCGCCCGCGGTCCTCGTACGCGCTACCACCAGAATCCGGTGACCTCCTGGACGGTCGGTGACGACGGCCGGGTCCTGTTCGGCGTCGAGAGGCTCCGGTCATGAGAGCCGTTCGCAGCACCGTCATCGGCTTATCGACCGTCTGGCTGCTAGCCACCGCCGCCGGGGCGGCAGCCCAGCCGGCCGAATCGGCGCGCTTCGGATTTGGCCGGCCGGCGACCGAGACCGAGATCGCGGCGCTTGACATCGACGTCGGCGCCGACGGCGCCGGGTTGCCCGCGGGTCGGGGGCAGGCGACTGACGGCGCGCTCGTCTGGGCGCGCTCGTGCGCGGTGTGTCACGGCGCGTCGGGCGAGGGCGGCACGGCCGGACCGGTGGTGGGTCGTGGCCATGGCCGTCCGACCGTAGGGAGCTACTGGCCCTACGCCACCACACTGTGGGACTACATCAATCGGGCGATGCCACGGAACCGGCCGGGGACCCTCTCGGCGGACGACGTCTACGGCCTCGTCGCCTGGATCCTCGCGAAGAACGAGATCGTCGGCGACACCGACGTGATGGACGCCGAGACCCTCCCCGCCGTCGTGATGCCGGCCCGCGACCAGTTCGTTCCGGACGACCGTCGCGGCGGCCCCGAAGTCCGCTGATGCGACGCCGGCGCCCGTCACCCGGCCGCGCCTGCCTACTTCTCGGGTGCCTCTGGCTCGTCGCCGTCGGGACGGACGCGCAGCCAGCCCCCCCGTTCGGCCAGGCCGGCAAAGACGTCGAGTGGGTGCCCACTCCGGACGTCCTGGTCGACACGATGCTCGACATGGCGGCGGTGACTCCCGACGACCTCGTCGTCGACCTGGGGTCCGGCGACGGCAAGACCGTCATCGCCGCCGCGCGACTGGGGGCGAGGGCGGTAGGGGTGGAGTACGAGTCGAACCTCGTCGACTACTCCCGGAGCCGAGCCGCCGCGGCCGGGGTCGACGATCTCACGACCTTCGTCGCGGGCAATCTCTTCGACTTCGATCTCTCTCCAGCGACCGTCATCACGATGTTCCTGTTACCCGATCTGAATATGCGATTGCGACCGGTGTTGTTCGATCTGGCCCCGGGCACGCGAATCGTCTCGAACACATGGGATCTGAGCGGCACCGAGGACGACCTCGATGCCCCCGGCTGGGTGCCGGACCGCACGATCGTGCTGGACCCGTGCCCCGGGTGGTGCACGGCGCACCTCTGGACCGTGCCCGCCAAGGTGGCCGGCCGCTGGCGGACGGCGGACGGCGGACTGGAGCTCGAACAGGAATATCAGATGGTCTCGGGCCAACTTCACACGGCCGCAGAGAGCTTCGAAGTGCGGCACGGCAAGCTGGTCGGCAGGCGGCTGAGCTTCACCGTCGGCGACACGACCTATGAAGTGACGGCCCAGGACGACCGTCTCAGCGGCACGGCCACGTCACCGGGCGGTCGAGAGAACTGGGACGCTTCCCGCTAGGCGGTGCCGGAGCCCGCGCAGTATCGGGGCTAGTACCCGATGACCGAGCCGTCCTTCCGCGGATCGGTGCCACCATGCAACATCCCGGTCTCGGGGTGGATCATGATCGCCTGGTAGCCACCCATGCCGCCGCCACCGGCACGGCGGACGTCGTGGCCCATCCGTTCAAGCTCGGCGATAACCTCGTCGCTGACCCCCGGCTCGACGAACACCCCGCCCCCGTGACGGACGCGGGCCGCGTCACCGGCCTCCTGCAGATTCATGCCGAAGTCGATGATGTTCGACAGCACCTGGGTGTGCCCTTGCGGCTGCATGTTGCCGCCCATGACCCCGAAGGCCATGAACGGCTTCCCGTCCTTGGTGACGAAGCCGGGCATGTTGGTGTGCAGCGACCGCTTGTGCGGCTGGATCTCGTTGTAGTGGCCCGGCTCGAGAGAGAAGCCGGAGCCGCGGTTCTGGAGCGCGAAGCCGAGGTCGGCGGGCACGACCTTCGAGCCAAAGCTGCCGAAGATGCTCTCGATCAGCGATATGGCGTTGCGGTCCTTGTCCACGACCGTGAGATAGACGGTCTCGGTCGGATCACCCGCGTTAACCGCGGTCGAGGCACGATCCGGGTCGATCAGCGCCCGGCGTCGTTCGGCATACGGCTTTGAAATGAGCTCGGCCACCGGGAGCGCGTTGGCGTTCGGATCCGCGACATAACGATCACGATCGGCGAAGGCGAGCTTCTTGGCCTCGATGATGCGGTGGATAGCGGCGGCCGAGTTGTGACCGAGCGAGGCCATGTCGTAGCCTTCGAGAAGGTTCAGCATCATCAGGGCCACGATGCCGGAACTGTTGGGCGGAATCTCCCACACGTCGTAGCCGCGATAGCTGCTCGTGACCGGCTCCACCCAAATGGAGTCGTGCTCCTCGAAGTCCCGCATGGTGAAGTACCCGCCATTGGACTCGCTGAAGGCCACGATCTTCCGGGCAATCTCACCCCGGTAGAACGCATCTCGACCTCCCTGGGCAATCGCCTCGTAGGTGCGAACGAGCCCCGGGTTCGTGAAGACCTCGCCCACCTCTGGCGGGCGCCCGTTGGGGAGGTAGGTGGCGGCCGAGGTCGGCCATTCGGCCAAGGTCGCTTCAGATGCCGCCCACTGCCCCTGAATGATCTCGCTCACCGGGAAGCCGTCCCGGCCATAGGCGATGGCCGGCGCCAACACCTCGGAGAAGCTCATGGTGCCGAACCGCGTCAGCAGCTGGTCCCACCCGTCGACGGCTCCGGGGACGGTCCAGGTCAGCGGGCCGGTGCCAGGCACCCGCTCGAGGTTCTGACGCTCGAAGACCTGCCTGCTGATCTCATAGGGGGCGCGGCCGGTGGCGTTCAACCCATGCAGCTGTTCGGTCTCGGCGTCCCACAGGATGGCGAACAGGTCGCCGCCCACCCCGTTCATCTGTGGTTCGACCAGGCCGAGCACCGCGTTGACGGCCACCGCCGCATCCACGGCGTTGCCACCCGCCTTGAGTATGTCGATACCCACCTGCGCCGCAAGCGGGTGACTGGCCGCGACCATGCCGTACGGGGCGATGACCTCGGAACGACTTCCGTGCGGACTCCGAGCCGGTCGCGAGTAGCCATGCCCCTGGATCGGCTCCGGCTCCTGTCCAGAGAGAAGCACGCCGCTGCCGAGCAGCGAGGCGGCGGCAACCAGCGTTGTGAGCACACCGCGAGCGGACCACGGGTACGGCATGAGAGAGCTCCCAGGAAACGGCTGTTGACGACCGGGACATTCTATCCGAGCCGCCACGGAACATTGCCGACCGGCGAAAACGCGACGTGGTAGGCTCGACCGATCCGAACGACTCCGATGCCCACCCCTCACGTCCAGGCCACGGCGGCAGCCACGCCTTCAGTGCACGATCCGATGAGCCTGCGGCCACCAGCCCGACGGCCCGGTCGCATCGGTCAGGTCACGATTCTCCTGTCGGTTTCCGCGTACGTCCTGGCGTACCCGTGGCTATTTTCGAAACTCGGGAACTCGGCGGGAACCTTGGTGATCCTGCCGGTGTTCTTCATTGCGTGGTCGTGCGGGTGGTTGCCTGGCGTGCTCGATGGGCTGGCCACGTTCCCCGTCAACCTCTCTCTCACCTTGGCGGTGTCGGACCAGTCCGCCAGCGAGTGGCTCGCCAGAGGCGCGCTCCTGGGCACTTTCGCGGTGATGAGCCTCTGCTTCCTCGTCGGCTAGCTCAACCAGCTGAACCGGCGGGCTCGGTCCGAGCTGGAGGCCCGCGAGCGAATCGAACGCGGTCTACAAGAAAGCGAGCTCCGCTTTCGAAGCCTGGCCGAAACCTCTCCGGCGATGATCACCCTGTTCGAGGGGTCGAAACGCACGTTCGTCAACGCCACGGCGGAGCAGATGACCGGCTACAGCCGGGAGGCGTTGCTGACGGGCGGCGTGGAGGTGGCTGTACATCCGGACGACCGGTCCGTCGTGCGCGAGCGGTGGACGTCGCGGTCGCGGGGCGAGACCCGGTGGCTCGAAGCACACTCCAGCCCGATCGACGACACCAAGATGGTCTCGATCGCGGTTGACGTCACCGACCGCAAGCAGGCCAAAGCGACCGTCCGGGCCAGCGACCGACGCTTTCGGACCATCTTCGAGGAGAGTCCGACCGGTATGGCCCTCGTCGCTCTCGACCAACGGTTCTCGGCCGTGAACCGCGCGTTGTGCGACATGCTCGGCTACGAGGCCGAGACCCTCGTGACCTGTCAGATGCCGGAGGTGACCCACCCCGACGACATCGCGATCGACGCTGACCTCGTCGAGCAAGTGCTGGCGGGCCGGCTCGGGTCTTATCGCATCGAGAAACGCTGGCGGAAGCGCGACAAGGAGACCGTGCATGTCTCACTCACGCTGTCGATCGTGCTGGATCGCAACGGGCAGCCACTACACGGTATCGCCATGGTCGAGGACATCAGCCAGCAACGGCGAATGCAAGACCGCATGATGCAGGCCCAGCGCCTGGAGAGCGTCGGATTGCTGGCAGGCGGCATCGCCCACAACTTCAACAACGCGCTCACCGCGGTCTCCGGCTACTCGGAGCTCCTGCTGCGTGAGTTCGACGACCGGTCACCCGCGGCCGCGGAGATCAAGAAGATCCTCGACGTGGTCGACCGGTCCGCGAGCCTCACCAAGCAGCTGCTCGCGTTCGCCCGACAGCAAGAGGTGCATCCCGAACGCTTCGACGTGAACGAGGCCATCCGAACCGCCCAGCGCCTCTTCGAACCGCTCGTGGGCGGTGAGGTCTCGGTCGAACAGGAACTCGACGAACGACCTTGCATCGTGTAGGCGGGCCCCGGGGAATTCGACCAGATAGTCCTCAACCTGGTGCTGAACGCTCGCGACGCCATGCCGGAGGGAGGCACCTTGCGTCTCGAGAGCCGCCAGATGGAGATCGGCGGTAGTGCCGCCCAAGGGCTGTCGGACCTCGAGTCGGGACGTTACGTGGAGCTCCGTGTCGCGGACAGTGGCCTGGGCATGGACCGGGACACACTGGACCAGGTCTTCGAGCCGTTCTTTACCACCAAGGAAGAGGGCCGGGGCGTGGGTCTCGGCCTGGCTATGGTCCACGGAACGATCCGCCGAACCGGCGGATTCGTCGAAGCCTCCAGCACGCCCGGCCAGGGATCGACGTTCCGCCTGTTGTTGCCGCTGTCAGAGGACCGGTCCCGGAGCGCGGGGCGACTGTCCGCCAGCGAGCTCCACAGCTAGCTACGTGGCGAGACGGCGCGCGGCCTGGAAGATGCCGGCCGAATCGAGGCCTTGATAGCCCATCTGCTGCCAGAGACCGCCGCTACCCTCGAGGTGAATGCCGATGTGATCGTAGGCGCCACCGAACCCGTGACGCAGCAGCGACGAACCGAAGCGGCTCCCCACCCCGGTCCGAGCGTTGAGCGCCTCGGCCACCAGCACGAACGGCACCGACGCCAGACGGGCGAGCATCTCCTCGTCGTCCATGTTGAGCGTGGCCTTGTTGACCAGGCCCACATCGAGCCCCTCGTCCTTCAGGGTCAAGACAGCGTCGAGCGCCCGATGCAAGGTCTCTCCGAACGACACGACGATGCCGTCGGCGCCGTCACGAATGAGGTCGTCCCGACCCGGTGTGAACTCGTAGCCATCGCCAAAGAAAAGATCTCCGGAGTCGGTCAGGATGTCCGGTACGGCCGAGCGCGTCGAGAAGACGAAGCGGCACCCCGGGTCGGGGAACACGCGTCTCAGACACGCCGCGAACTGATGCTGGTCGGCGGGAAAATAGAGACGCGTCGTGTCGGCGCCCTCGTTCGACAGCCCACCGTCGGCAAAGAGGTTGTTGAGGCCGAAGTGGCAGGTGTTGTCGGCCATGTCGTCGCAGCCCGAATGCGAGAAGTGCGCCAGCACGTTCGCCTGATTGAGCCGCGCCATGGTCAACTCCGACAGGATCATCTCCAGGAACGCCGAGAAGGTCGCGAACACGCCCTGACGTCCCGGCTGCCAGCCGAATCCGGCGGCCGCCGAGAAATTCCCACGCTCCATGACCCCACCGGCCACGAACACCTCAGGGTGCGCCTTGCGCACGTGGTGCAGACCGCACGACCCCTCCAGGTCGCTGTCGAAGATCCGGACCGAGGCCTTTCGCGCCTCGGGGCTCATCTCGCTCAGGATCTCGTTGAGCACCTGACCGAACATCTCCCGGTTCTTGCCGTTGCCGGTCGAGCCACGCAACGTCGGCCCGCCGGGCAGCTTTGAGGCCGCGCCCAACATCTCCGCCGCCTGGCTCCGTCCGCGGCCCGAGAGATACGCCGACGCAATCGCGGGCGAGATCGGTCCGTGGCCTTTCGCCTCGCCTTCGAGGCCCTCCATGCCGACGCACATCGGCCGCTTGCAGACCACCACGCGGGGGCCGTCATCCAGAACGGCGGCCGCCATCTGCTGATGCAACCGTTCGAGGTCCTCGCCGTCGACCACCTCGACCGGCAGACCGTGTCCCTCGAGCGTGCGGCCCACGTCGAAGCCGGGCAGATACTCCGACGGACGGCCGCTGATGGTGATGTCGTTGTCGTCGATCAACAGCTTGACGTTGAGCTGCTGGGCGACGGCCAGCCGGGCAGCTTCAGCGTCGTTGCCCTCCATCTGTGAACCGTCGGAGCCGAGCAGGAGAACGGCCGCGTCCGGTTCGGCCATGGCCACTCCGTTGACGAAAGGCCACAGATGTCCCAATCGACCGGACGAGAATTGGACACCCGGCGTGAGCCCGCGTTCGGGGTGTCCCGGCAAGTGCTCTTCGAACTCGCGGTAGTGCAGCAACCTCTCGGGAGCCAGGTCGCCCCCGAGGACGGCCATCAGATACTGGGTCGCCACACGATGGCCGGCCTCGTCGAAGAAGACGGGGACGATCCTCCGGCCCCCTTCGCGCTGCCCATGTAACATGAAACCGTGCGCGATCATCACCTCGGGCACGGTGTCATAGGCCCCTCCCGAGTGTCCGCCAACTCCCTTGACCTCGGCCAGCGACGTGAAGAACACGATGATGTCGCGGCACAGGGCGATATTGGCCTCCAGCGTCTTCCGATCTTCGGCGCTCAACGGCTGCCGGGGATCGAGCGGAAGCGGGGTGAACTCGGTGGTGTCAATCGGGAACGCGGTACTCATGGGAAGGGCTCGTGACGCGGCGGTTGGTCGTGGCGCGCAGTGTAGCAGACGCCCTGCCCCGCTCACCACCGGCGACGGACGTGGCGTCTCACCCGGGCGGCTCGGCCCCCTTGGTCCGCGCGATCCGGAGCTCGGCCAGCGGATAGACGGCGCCGTCAATCCCGTGCGCGCGATATTGACCGGATTGCGACGCCAGCGTCCTGTGAGCCTCGTCGGCGTAGTCAGACTCGCCGGTCAAGTCAGCCAACCGCATGAGGACGACGGCGGCCCGACAGTTGAGCGCCAGGGGATGGTGCGGCTCGCTGAGGAGTCCGAACGAGGCGTTCTCGTCGACCAGCCCCCGTTGAGCACGGTCACAGAACCCCTCGGGAGTCCACATGGTGTGCTCGCAATACGCCATCAACTCTCGAGGGATATCCAGATAGGCCTCCTGGCCGCAGGCTTCAAACAGGTCGAGAGACGCCTCGCTGGCCGAGACCTGGTCGGTCAGCAGCCCTCGCACCGACGACGCGGGCGCCGACACGTGCCCCACGCCGCCTCCGCGCTGGTAGGTCTCCATGACCACCTGGTCAACAGTCGTGGCGGCGAACTCGAGCAACGAGTCGTCCCGCAGCACGCGGGCGCCATGCACGTAGGCGGACGCCATCGCCGCCGACGCGTCGGTCTGCACGGTTCGGTCCAGTGCCGGAGCTGCCTGCGAAAGTCGGAGCTCGAGACTGTCGAGGGCCGCGTAGCCAGGATTGGCCACCTGGCTCGAGAAGAACCCGCCCTGGGCATCGGCGAACGTCTGGTGGATAAACCGGACGAGGTCGGCGGCTCGCTCGCCGCAATCGGCGCGGTCGAAACGCTCGGCCGCGGTCAACAGCAGCGAGAGCAACCGAGCATTGAGGCCGAGCAGCTTCTCAACGTGGGGCGCGGTCCAGTCACGATGCTCGCTACAGCGAAAGTAGCCTCCCTCGATCCGGTCCCAGAGCGCGCCACCCACGACCAGATCCAGCGTCTGCTCCACGAGATCGGCCGCCTCGCTCCCGCCCACCTGTCGACCGAGGAGCACCGCTTCCAACGCGTCGGCGTGAAACCGCCTGGGTAGATCGCCAAACCCACCCCATTCGTGGTCGAACGTCGATATCAACGTCGACTCCAGCCATTCGAACGCGGCGCCCGGGGGGTCGGCGATCGGTGCCGCTGGGGCGGGGGCCGCCATGGGCACATCGTCGAGCTCCTCCCGTCGGGTCGCGTAGGCCTCAGAGACCCGCTCCATCACCTCGACCAGCGCCGCCGCCTCGACATACACGCCACCGCCGAGCAGACCGCCGCCGGCGCTCAAGAAGGCGGTGGTGGGCCATCCCCCGATCGTGTAGCGCTCGCCGACGTCTGGACGTCGGTCGACGTCGACTCGCACCGGGACGAACCGCTCGCCAAGGCACGCCGCCACACCGGCGTCGGCGTAGGTCTCCTTCAACGCCCGTTGGGTCGCATGGGACCACGCCGGACCGAGCAGCAGCAGGATCGGCTTCTGCTCTGCGCGCGCGAGAGAGAATGGGGCGTTCCCCCAGTCGAGCCAGGACACCGCGCCCGCGGATGCGCTCATGGCGACGCGTATAACGGCGGGATGGTCGCCCTTCGGTGCCTGTATCTCATCGCGCTGGTCTTCTGGGTTGGTGGCATGGTGGCGCTCGGGGCTTTCGCCGCGCCGGCGACATTCGACGTGCTCGAAGGCTACTACGGCGCGACGGGACGGTTGCAGGCGGGCGACGTCTTCGACGAGATGCTGCGCCGATTCCGCCACTTCGAGTATGGATCGGCCGTGGTCCTGCTCGGAAGCCTGGGCGCGCTCGGCGCCAGGGACCCGAAGCTGCCGGCGCTGGCCGTCAGGATCGGCACGGTGGCCATCATGCTGGCGGTGAGCCTCTATGCGGGGTTCGGCATCGCCAGCCAGGTCGCCGGGCTGCAGGCCGAGATCGACGGCAATCTCGCGGCCTGGACCGACAGCAGCCTCTACGCCGCCCGATTCGACAGACTCTATGCGCAGACGACGATGCTGCTGCTCCTCAATCTCGGGCTGGGGCTCTCATTGATCTACTGGGAAGCCCGCGCCCGCATCTCCTAGGTTTCTGGGCAAGGCTTCCGTCTAGCGGCGTTGCGGGCTCAGTCACAGACCACCAGTCTGCTCCTTCGCCCGCACCTTGCTACACGGAAGCCTCGCCAAGAAACCGGGCACCAGGCCGGTATTCTCAGTAGCCTCCGAGGGTTCTCCAAGGTTGCTTCATCAGCCTGCTCAGCTCTCCTCGGTGTATTCGGCCGCGATATCCAGATCGATACAACCGGCCACGCTATTGGCGGCCGGACACTTGGTGGCGTGGGTCGCCACCGCGCGCTCGGCGCGCTCCCGGGTGCCGGCGGGAATGGTGATCTGATAACGAACCCGAATGCGGGTGATCCGAAGCACGCCGTCGATGGCCTCGATGTCGCCTTCGACGGTGGCCTGCAGGTTCTCGCGCGGTGCCGGTATCTTGCGCACTTCCAGTGCGCGGGCAAGGGTGCCGAGCAGTCAACCGCCGACGGCGCCGACCATGTGGTCGAGCGTGGCCGGCACATCCTCGTCAGGCTCGACCCCATAGAACGCCTTGATGCCCCCATGCACGCCGAACCGGATCGGCTCTTCGAAGCCCTCCAGATAGGCGTGCCGCAGCGGGCCCTTGATCCGTTCGAGCCGAAGCCGGCTCGTATGCACTACATCCGCCACTTTGCCTCCTCCCGAGGGCTTGCTCACCCGACGACCCCGACCGCCCCCGTGCGAGCCCGATGCTACAATCTTCGGCCCCTACCACCAAACTGAGCCATGAGTGACGACGACTCGCCGGCGTTCGGACGAGGGGCGCCGCCGCTCGGAGAGATGGACCCGGACGTGTTCCGGGAGACCGGTCACCGACTGGTCGAGTGGATCGGCAACTATCTCGAGTCTTCCGACCGCCACCCCGTCCTATCGCGGAACCGTCCCGGTGAGGTGCGACAGGCGCTGCCCCCGGCCGCGCCCGACACCGGCGAGGGCTTCGATCAGATCCTAGAGGACGTTGACCGCATCATTCTGCCGGGCGTCACCCACTGGAACCACCCGGGCTTCTTCGCCTACTTCGCCATTACCGGAAGCGGTCCGGGGATCCTCGCCGATTTCCTGAGCGCGGCCCTCAACGCCCAGGGGATGCTCTGGCGCACCTCACCGGCGCTGACCGAGCTCGAGGAGGTCGTGCTCGACTGGCTCCGTCAGCTGCTAGGACTGGCGCCGGTCGAGGGTGTGATCTACGACACCGCATCGATCTCGACGCTGCACGCGCTGGCCGCCGCCCGACAACGTGTCGCGCCCGACAGCCGGAGCGCCGGATTGGCTGGTCGGCCCTCGCTCGGCCCGTTCCGGGTGTATTGCTCTCAGCACGCGCATTCATCGGTCGACAAAGCGCTGATCATGCTTGGGCTGGGCCACGACAACCTGAAGCGGGTCGACACCGACCAGAGTCACCGCATGCGCCTGGACGCGCTGCAAGCGGCCGTCAACGAAGACCGAGCCAGTGAAATGACGCCGATGGCGGTCGTGGCGACGGTCGGCACCACGGCGATGACCAGCGTGGACCCGGTCCCCGCTATCGCCGAACTCTGCGAGCGTGAGGGGCTCTGGCTCCACGTCGATGCCGCGTACGCCGGCGCCGCGGCGATGGTCCCCGGCTTCGAAGAAACGCTCGCCGGATGTGACCGGGCCACGTCGCTCGTGGTCAACCCCCACAAGTGGCTGTTCACGCCGTTCGATCTGAGCGTGCTCTATTGCCGGGACATGGACATGCTGCGCACCGCGTTCAGCCTGACTCCGGACTACCTGAAGAACAGGGAAGCGGGCTCGGTCCGCAACCTGATGGACACCGGCGTCCAGCTGGGTCGACGTTTCCGGGCGCTGAAGCTGTGGATGGTGCTCCGCCACTTCGGCGCGAGCGGACTCCGGACGCGGCTGGCCGACCACATCCGACTGGCGCGGCTGTTCGGGTCGTGGGTCGATGCGTCCGCGCAGTTCGAGCGCCTGGCGCCGATCCCGTTCTCGGTGGTCTGCTTTCGGGCGGTCCCCGAGCCCGGGGAGACCGACGAGGCCGTCGACGAGCTCAACGCGGAACTGCTCGATGCGGTCAACCGCTCCGGCAAGGTGTTCCTGTCGCACACGACGATCGGGGACCGCTACACGCTGCGGCTCGCGGTGGGCCACATCCGCACGACCGACACGCATGTGCGGCTCGCCTGGGATGTGCTGCGGCGGGAACTCGCTCGGCTGCGGTCCGGGAAGTAGTCCGGCCGCTCAGGCGTCCTCCCGCGGCGCCAGCCGCCAACGCTCCGCCCACCCTTCCTCGACCCGTTCGATGGCGACCAGGCCGTGGGGCGGAAACGGCGCGGTGTCACCGGACGGTCCCAGCAACGCGCGACGCAGACGATCCAGGTTCGGCATGTGTCCCGCCAGCAGAACATCGCGATCCTCGTGGGCCAGCAGGTCGGCGAGACGGGGCGGGTCATCCGGCTGCATCCAGCGACTCGCCGAGAACTCGGCGAGCGGATGGCAGGCGCTCCAGTACGCCTCAGCCGTCTGACGGGCTCGCAGCTTTCCGCTATGCCAGATGACGTCGGGGCGCACCGCTCGCCCCGCCGCGAGCGCGGCCAAGGCGTCCACCTGGGCGCGGCCAGGGAAGGAGAGCGGTCGCTGGGTATCTACCTCTGGCCCCACTGCCTGACCGTGGTGCGCGAGGTAGACGAACATGGTGCGGAAGGGACCTACTCGGTGCGCGCGATCGCCTGGACGTTGATCCAGAGCTTGCCGTCTTTCTCCATCACGTCGCCGGTCGCCTCGACTGATGCCGCCAGCAGCTCGAGCAACGTCTCGGAGCCCACCAGCGCGCCGCTCACGCTCAGCAGACCCTCGTCTGTGAGGATACCCACCTCGGCGCCGCCCTGGGCGCATTTCAACGCGCACGAGGCGTGGCCGCTGCCGGTTGCCTGATTGCGGGTATAGCAGCTCACATCCACCAGTTCGCCGGTCACCGTGCGCACTTCGGCGTACAGAGGCGGGGCCAAGAACGAAAGCAGGGCGCCGAGCGCCACGAGGCGTGTCATGGAGGTCATTCCGGCCCGACGGCGACACGGACGGCCTGAATCGGCCGTAGGTCACTGTCGATCCGGGATTTATCGCCGTTTTCGGGATCGCTGTCAAGCGGGTCCGACCGGTGAGCGAGGCGGATCGACTCGCCAATGAGCGGACCGCCAGACTTCGAGGCGAAGCAAGGCCAGCACCGTGAGGACCTCGAGCCGGCCGATCCACATGGTGGCGGTCAACACCAGCTTACTGAGCGGTGACAAGTGCCCGAAGTCCGGCATCGGTCCGACCATCCCGATACCGGGCCCGACGTTTCCCAGAGTGGCCATAGTGGCGCTGACGCCAGTCGCCAGGTCCGCCCCGAGCAGAATCACGGCCGTCGCCGACATCGCGAAGGTCAGGATATAGAAGAGAAAGAACACGAGCCCGGTGCAGGCAATCAACAGATCGGTCTGGTCCACGCCGGCCTGTTCGAGCACGGCCGGACTGGTCCCGCTACCGGTCAGGAACGCGACGTCGAGAAGACCAAAGCGGTCCGAAACCCGCCCCTGGGCATCGACCACCGACAACTCGTGATGGGAGGCCAGCGCCTTGGCCAGCGCAAAGCCGATCTCTTCGCCGCCGATGATGAGGATGTGCACGTGACGTTGTCTGGGCACCCGTGCCAGGCCGCGCACGCCGCGCGGAGGACCGGGTCCGTCCTCTTCTGTTGTCGGCGCCTGAAGGCAGCGGCTGCACCGGACCGCCGGGAATCCGGACTAGGGCAATCCGACCCGGAAGACGGTGAACAGCACCCAGCAGATGGCGCTACCGACGACGGCCATCGACAGACCCCAGGCCATGAGCTTGTTGAAGAGGGCGCGACTGTCTTCGTGCTTGGGGGCGGCCGCCATGCACAGCGCGCCGAGGGTCGAAAGCGCGGACACGTCGACCATGTGCGCGCCGACGTTCATCGCCGACGCGATGGCGAGCGGTTCGACGCCGCCCAGCTGCTGCGCAAGATCCGGCACGGTGGGGAGAAACGCCGGCAGGACGACGCCGGACGTGCTGCTGTAGATCGAGATGAACCCGGTCGTGAACGCCATGACGGCGGTCACGGTGTCGGGTGTGGAGATGTCGGCCAGGAGACGGGTGAAGAGCGCCAACCCGCCGGTTGCTTCGAGCACCGAGATCAGCACCGTCATTCCACAGACCATCATGATGACGCGCCACGGCATCAGCGACACCGCCTCGGTCTCGTCACCCGCCTTCAGCACCGAGAGCAGGATCGCGCACGCGAACGCGCCGAGACCGACGTCGACATCGAAGAGCACCACGCTCGACAGCAGGGCCCCGATGACGCCGATGGTCAGCCAGTGGCGTCGGTCGAAGGAGGTCGGCCCGTCGGCACCAGCCGAGCCTGGCACCTGCAACTCGCCCTCATGTCGCCGCGCCAGCAGTCGGAGCCCCCCGAACGCGAAATAGGCTCCGAAGACCACCACCGTGTGCGCCAGGCCGTTGTGGAGGTAGGTGGCCAGCTCGTGCCCGGGGAGGCCGATGTCGTCCATCACCCCATTGACGATGATGCCGGCGGGGGCGAACGGCGACAGCGCCGCGGCGTTGCCGCCATGGCCGATCATGATCGCCATCCAGAACGCCGGAATCCCCACCTGTCCGGCGACGGCCATGCCCATCGGCGCCATCAGCGCGGTCGAGGCGATGCTGCCGGGCCCAATGGACGAGAGCACGAACGACAGCGCGTAGAACATGATCGGCATGACGCCGACGTTCCCACCGCACAGTCGAACCGCGCGATGCGCCACCAGATCAAGCGTGCCGTTGGCCTGCGCCTGCGAGAACAGCAGCGTGACGCCGGCCAGGGTCATGAACAATCGGGTCGGGAACCCTGACATGACCTCGCGGGCCGTCATGTCGTCGAGATAGACCCCGACCAGCCAAGCCAGGGCGATCGCCAGGAAACCAACATGGAGCCACACGGTGCAGCTGACCACGATGGCCACCAGGAGCGCGCCCAGCGACAGGGTGGCGACATCCATCGGGCAGGAGTATATCGGTCGCGGGAATCGTTGTCGGGTCGAGCCGGATGGGATAACGTCTGTGCCCGTTACGAGAGAGGAGCGGACGTGGTCATCTACGGGGTCGCGCTGTTGTCGTTCTGCATGCTGGTCGGGGTTCTGGTTGGGGACCTGCTGGGCCAGGTGATGCAGGTCGAAGCCAACGTCGGCGGGGTCGGCATCGCCATGCTGCTTCTGCTGTTGCTATCGAACCTGGGCGGGAGGGATGCGGCGCTGAGCCCGATCACCGAGCGGGGGCTCGGATTCTGGAGCGCTATGTATATTCCGATCGTCGTGGCGATGGCGGCGAGACAGAACGTCGCCGAAGCGCTCTCCGGCGGGTGGATGGCGATTGTCGCCGGCGTGGCGGCGGTGGCCGCCAGCTTCGCCATGATTCCAGTATTGGCGCACTTCGGCCGGGAGTCTCGCGATGATTCTTGAGACTCTGCAACGTGTCCTGGAGAACAACGGGCTCATCACCGCCTTCATGTTCGTCGGCGCCCTGGTCTGGGTGTCCTATCTGATCTCCGACAAGCTGACCCGGGGAAAGGTGCACGGCTCGGCCATCGCGATCACCCTGGGCCTGGTCCTCGCGTGGTACGGCGGGGTGGCGACTGGCGGCAGCCGCGGACTCTCCGACTTCCCGCTGCTGGCTGGAGTCGGGTTGATGGGCGGCGCGATGTTCCGCGACTTCGCCATCGTGGCCACGGCCTTCGGCGCCGATGTCCGGGCGCTGAAGAGTGCCGGGCTAATGGGCGCCTTCTCGATCGTGATCGGGGTCGCGCTGTCGTTCGTGATCGGCGTGGTCGTCGCTTTCGCCTTCGGCTACACCGATGCGATCGACCTGACGACGATCGGCGCCGGAGCCGCAACCTACATCGTCGGTCCGGTGACCGGCACCGCGCTGGGCGCAGGCAGCGACGTGATTGCCCTAAGCGTGGCGGCCGGGCTAACCAAGTCGGTGCTCGTCATGATCGGCACCCCCTTCGTGGCCGGCCGGATCGGGCTCGACAACCCTCATTCGGCGCTGATCTATGGCGGGTTGATGGGCACGACGAGCGGCGTGGCGGGGGGCCTGGCCGCCACCGATCCCAAGCTCGTCCCATATGGAGCGATGACCGCGACCTTCTACACCGGTATGGGCTGCCTGCTGGCGCCGTCGGTGTTGTATTTGATGGTGCGTGGGATCTTTTGATTTCATGGGGCTTCGCCCCAAACAGCAGTCCTGCACCGCAGGACTGCTTAGCAGTTCCGCGAGCGATCGTCGGAACTGCCCCCCACTGGCGGCGTTAGTGAAGCCCGGCGCTGCCCCACGCCACGCCGCGGGGCAGCGCCGGGCCAACGCCAGCGAATCGGAGCGTTGGCTTATGCCAAACCTGGAACTGTAGGTTTAGCCGTGCGCGCCCGGCAGGCTCGGTCGTTCACAGCCTGCCCCGGTTCTTCAGCGGCCTGGGTTCTCGGCGGGTGGACTACCCGCCGGGGGCATCGTCCTGCGAGCCTCGGCTTCATGACGCGAGCAGATCGGCCGGGCCGCGCTGGACGACGCGGCCCTGTTCCAGCACCAGAACCCAATCGGCGATGGCGCTCACTTCGCCGGGGTCGTGGGACACGTAGATCATCGGGATCGAGAGCTCGTCTCGGATCCGGACCAGATAGGGCAGCACCCGCTCGCGTAGCGGCCGGTCGAGCGCCGCCAGCGGCTCGTCCAGCAAGAGTAACGCGGGGGCGGCCACGAGCGCCCGAGCCAGCGCCACTCGCTGGCGCTCGCCGCCCGACAGCGCTCCCACCTCCCGGCCGAGCATCCCGCCGATCTCCAGCATCGCCACAATCGCATCGAAGTCCACGCCAGCGCCCCCGCCGGCGCCGTAGAGAATGTTGCGACGGACGTCCAGATGCGGAAACAAGGCCAGGTCTTGCGGCACGTAGCCGACCCGGCGCTGGTGCGGCGGCAGCACCAAGCCGTCGGCGATGTCGACCAACCGGTGGGTGCCGATCTCGACCACGCCTTCGTCCGGTCGACGCAGACCAGCGATGGACTCGAGCACGGTCGTCTTTCCGGCCCCCGACGGACCGAACAACGCCACGACCCTGGCGTCGAGTCGCTCACGCACCTCGAGAGAGAAGGCGCCCTGCCGCAGGGAAAAGTCGAGGGTGATGGTCGACGACATCTGGCCGCGGCGCCTCAGGACAGTCCGACGGAAGTTCGCGGGGCGGCGAAGCGGTTGGAAAGGAACAGCGCCCCGAACGCCAATCCAACCGACATGAGGAGCAGGCTGAACGCCGTGGCGTCGTCGCCAATGACGGTGGCGTTGTAGATGCCCACCGCGACGGTCCGTGTGCCCGGCAGCGAGCCCGCCACCAGGATGGTCGCGCCAAACTCACCGAGCGCGCGGGAGAAGCCCAGCAGCGCGCCGGCCAGGAGACTGCGCCGGCACAGAGGCAGGCTCACGGTCAGGAACACCTTCAGCGGCGGGGCCCCAAGGGTGCCGGCGATCTGCTCGTAGCGCCGGTCAATCTGCTCGAAGCCGGCGCGGACCGAGCGCACGAGGAGCGGCAGGCCCATCACGGCCATCGCGACCACGACCGCCTTCCAGGTAAACAGCACTTCCACACCAAGCCCGTCGAGCAGCGCGCCGAGGGCCCCCCGCCGGCCCAGCAACTGGAGCAGCAGCAGTCCGGTGGCCACCGGGGGCAGCACCAATGGCAGTGAGACCAGTGTCTCGACCAGGGCCCGCCCCGGAAACCTCTTTCGCGCGAGAAGCCACGCCAGGGCGATTCCCGGAGGCAACATGAGGATGGTCGCCACCAGGGCCAACCCCACGGTCCGGAGCGAGATCACGAGGAGCTCCGACTCCATGTCAGTGCGCCCCAGCCAGGCCGAACCCCGCCGCCTCGAACACCGCGCGCGCATCGGCCCCCAACAGGTAGTCGAGAAACCTGCGCGCCTCGGCGGACATCGTGGACTCGGTCAGCACCGCAGCGGGGTAGGCGATGACCGGTCCCTCTCCCTCCGCCACCACGAGCAGCGTCTTCACCCCGGATGTCGAACGGGCGTCGGTGTCGTACACGATCCCGACCTCGGCGTCCCCCCCTTCGACCGTCGCCAGCGCGGCGCGAACATTCTGGGTTGGAAGGAGTCTCGGCTCGAGGGCCTCCCACAGCCCAGCCGCCTCGAGGTAGGCACGCGCATAGACGCCGGCCGGTACGCCGGTCGGGTCGGCGATCGCGATACGTGCTGACTCGGCCACCAGCAGGTCGCCCGCGGCCGCAAGCGCCAACGGGCTCCCGGCCGGTGCCACGAATGCAAGTCGGTTCGAGAGAAGGTCGACCGGACCCGGTTGGGCCACACGGCCGGCGGTGGTGACACGCTCCATCTGGAATCGATCAGCGCTGATAAACAGATCGACCGGCGCGCCGTTGACGATCTGCGCGGCGAGAACGCTGGATGCCGCGAAATTGAGCTCGACCGTCGCACCGCCAGACCGCGTGTAGGAGGCCGCAAGCGGCTCGAGGACCGGAATCAGGCTGGCGGCCGACGACACGACAAGAGCCTCTTCGCCACCGACCGTCGCCTCGTCCGCTCCCTGGCAGCCAGTCAGGACCAGCCCCAGGACAGCGAGCCATTTCAATCGCATTAACAGACCAATTTAGTATGATTGAAATCGATTATCAAATCGATTCAAGTCGAATACAAAGCGATGCAGATTCTTCAATCCAACCGTATCCCTGGTACCGGCCCATGGCTCGCCTGACCGTGCGGCAGGCAGCCGACCGCCTCGGCGTCGGGTATTCGACGTTGAAGCAGTGGATCTACAACGGCAGCGTCCGCACCACGTTGACCGAAGGCGGACATCACCGGATTGCCGAGGCGGAGGTCGAGCGGCTGCAGGCCAAGTCGGGCCGGCCGCCGGCGCGGCGGCAGCCGCGGCGCGAACGCTCGGGCGGAGTGGTCATGCTCGTCAGCGGCCGGAACCGGCTGCGAGGTGTCGTGGACGAAGTGCGACGAGAAGGGCTGGTGGCTCAGGTGCGCCTGCGGATCGGCGACCAGACGCTGACCGCGGTCATCACGCGGGACGCCCTCGACGAGCTTGGACTCAAACGCGGCGACGAAGCCACCGCGCTGGTCAAGGCCACGGAGGTGATGGTGGCGAAGGAGCTGCCGTCAGGGAAAGGCGGACCGCGATCGTGACCGACCGGCTATCGGCTGAACGTCGCGGGCAGGATCGACTGCAGCTGTAGACCCCAGTGCCCGTTCTGGTTGGTGACCACATAGAGCGCCGGCACCGTCGAATACGGGCTGCCATCAGCGGTATGGCGGCTGAAGACGACCCGAAAGTGCACCTTGTCTGCCGACACCTGGACCGCTTCGGCCAGATCGAGCGTCGAGTGGTCCCAGCCGGTCTGTCGCAAGGCCTCGAAGTCGGTGACGATATCCTCAGGGGTCTCCCGCACGACAACCTGGCCGTTCTGCCCGAGGCTCAGCCGCGGAAAGTTGCTGATGGCGGCGACCGCATCGTTGTCGCCAGCGTTCCAGGCCCGGAAGTACTCTTCGAGCGCCGCTCGGGCGGCCGCCTCGTGTTCACGGTCCTCCTCCTGGGCGCGAACGGGGCTGGCGGCGGCCAGCCCCCCGAGCACGAGCAGCGCCAGCGCACACAGCGGGTGGGCGACGTGACGCCAAAGACCGTAGATCCGTACATCGATGCCGTTGGTCATGGGCAGGCTCCTGAACGCCCAGTGTAGTCCGAACCGCGCGTGCCGCACATCGGTGGGTAAATGCCTGAACCGTTGTGACCGTCGTGTTAGCATGGCGCTCGCTTTCGTCAGCCGGCGGGGGCCACCCCGCCTGAACCAAGGAGCCGACATGCCGCTTCGCCCTGTATCCGCGCTAGCTGTACTCGTCGCCGCAACCGTCATCCTCGGCGCGCCGATGCCCACCGTGACCGCCGCTGAAGGACCGACCCTGTTGTCCGGTGGCGCGCTGGCTTTCGGCCCGGACGACGTCCTGTTCATCGCTGACAACGCGGGCGCGAAGATCGTGGCGCTCGAACTTGGCGACGCCGTGACGGGAGCCACCACCGGAACCGGCGACATCGAGGCTATCGATCGCCAGATCGCCGCACGTCTCGGCACCGACGCGAGCGAGATCCGCATTCACGATCTCGCGATCAGCCCGACCTCTCGAAACACCTTCATCTCGGTGTCTCGCGGCCGAGGCGCCGGAGCCACGCCGGTCCTGGTTCGCGTGGACGGCACGGGCGGGGTGGAGGTGGTCCAGCTCGACGAGGTCACCTACACCGAGCTCAGCCTGCCCAACGCCCCGACGTCTGACCCGTCGGCGCGACGGAACCCACGCGCCTCGTCGGTGACCGATATGGCGTATGTCGACGGACAGCTCTTCATCGCGGGACTCTCGAACGAAGAGTTCGCCTCGAAGCTCCGCTCGGTGAACTATCCATTCACCACGGCCAACGCGGGCACCAGCGTCGAGATCTGGCACGCGGCGCACGGGCGCTACGAGACCCACTCGCCGGTCTACACCTTCGTGCCGTATGAGCTCGACGGCGAACAGAACCTGATCGCCGGCTATCTGTGCACGCCGCTCGTGAAGTTCGCCGTGGCGGACCTCCAGCCGGGCGCGAAGACCACCGGAACAACCATCGCCGAGCTGGGCAACCGCAACCGCCCGATCGACATGGTGGTATACGAGAAGGGCGGACAGGACTATCTGCTAATGTCGAACACCAGCCGTGGCGTGATGAAGATCTCAACGGCCGGGTTCGAGACGCAGCCCGGTCTCACCGAGCCGGTGCCGGGCGGCGGAACGGCCGGTGTCACGTTCGAGACTGTCGAAGGACTGGCTGGCGTGGAACAGCTCGACCTGCTGGACGACACGCGCGCGCTCGTGATCGCCCGCAACGACGCTGGTCTCGCCGACCTGACGGCCGTTCAGTTACCGTAGCACCGACGTCGAGTCTCGCCGGACGACATGCCACAGGCCGTTCCCTCGGGGGTGGGACCATCCCACGTTCGTCAGCGGACCCGCCACGCCGCGGTCGCGGTGTCGGTGCTGGGATGGGTACTGGCCACCGGATGCACGAGTGACGCACCACCACCGCTGGGGGCAGTCGAGATCCGGCTACAGACAGCGGGTGACTCGACCGGCGTCGAGCTGTCCGGTCTCTCCGCGACCGAGCTCGAGCCGATCCGCGACGCCGAGCTGGATGATGACGCGTGGAACGCGCTGCTCCGAGTGACCGTGGTCCCGCCCGAAGACAGCGGCGCGGACATCGCCGATCTGCCACCGGTCCTCGGGAGCTACGAAATCGACGAGGAACGGATCCGGTTCACGCCGATGTTCCCGTTCGACCCCGGACGGGAGTACTCCGTCACCTTCGACCCATCGCGGATCCCCGGCCGAGACCCGGCCCCGGAGACATCTCCCATCATCGACGTGGTCTCGCTCCCAAGACCGGCCGTGGAACCGACCACGACCGTGGAACGGGTCTACCCGAGCGGCGACCGCATTCCCGAGAACCAGCTCCGGCTGTACCTGCACTTCTCGGCTCCGATGAGCGACGTGGACGGGCTGGAGTACGTGAGCCTGAGAGACGCCCGCGGCCGCCCGGTGGAGGATCCGTTCCTTCCGCTCGGGCTCGAGTTCTGGGACCCCGATCGCCGTCGCTACACGGTGTTCTTCGACCCGGGGCGAATCAAGCAGGGCCTGGGCGCCAACGAGCAACTCGGTCGCGCCCTGGACGCCGGTGAGACCTATACCCTCGTCGTGGACCCGGCCTGGCCCGATGCCGAGGGTAACCCGCTGCAAGCGCCATTCGAGAAGCCGTTCACCATCGGTCCGGCGGATGTAACGCCAGTCGACATGGACACCTGGCGGCTGCGGGTGCCGTCCGCCGGGTCGACACAGCGTCTGGTCGTGTCGTTCCCCGAGCCACTGGACCACGCGTTGATGTTGCGAACGATAGGGGTCGAGTTCGAGGACGGGGAACGGGTGGGTGGCCGAGCAGAGACCAGCAACTGGGAAACCCGCTGGACGCTGACCCCGAACGCGACGTGGCAGCCCGGGCGCTACGCACTGGTGGCCAGCACGGTACTCGAGGATCTCGCGGGAAACCGGATGGGCGAACCGTTCGAGATTGATCGGCTGGAGCGGGTAGAGGAGGCCGCCGGGACCGAAGAGCCGACGGAGGATGAGGAACCAGCCGCGGCCGACGTCGTCCGTCTAGAGTTCGAGGTCCGCTGAGCCAGCCCCGGGCGGTCGGATCGTGGTCCGCGCGTAGTTGCGGAGTGGAACCTTGGTCCGGAACAGCCGTTTGTAGGCGGCGACCCAGTCGGTGGCCAGTTCCCGTTGCGCGTCGCCCAACGCCATCTGCCCACCACAGACCAGTCGTACGAGGTGTCGCTCGAGTTCGTCCTTCACGTGGGCGTTCCACGGTCCGGCCTGATACGGCTGCGGCCAGAGATTCGCGGTAACCGCGGCACCACCCAGCTCCGGGGTCACCAGGAAGTCCAGCTCGTACTGATCCGCCGCCTGGAAGTCGAGTCCGTACGCCTCGAACACTTTTCGAGGCAGTGGCGCCGCCACCGGAGCAGTCCCGGCGTCACTCACGCCTCGACCGCAGATCTCCTCGACGGTGACCGGCCGGACGCTCCCCGGCGTCAGCTCGGGTCGGGGCAAGCTGCCGGACGCGGACAGCTCGACCGTCGTCAGGTCCTCTCTCCCGGCGCTCCCGGCAAAGAGCCACACCGCCAGGATCGCGGGAGCGGCGACGGCCCAGCGGCCAGCTCTATGTGGCGACCACCACCGGGCCGCGGCCTCGCACGAGAGTGCCCTCCGCACACGCACGTCGAGGTCCCACGCGGGCTCCTCGTCGAGGGCATACATCGAGACGACCCGATCCAGGTCCGCGCCCAGCTGCTCGGCGCGGACCGCACACCGCCGACACCCCTCGGCGTGCTGGCGCACGCGGCGCTCGGTCGCCAGGTCGAGGGCGCCCTCTTCGAGCGACAACAACAGCTCGTCGTCACCAGGGTGTCGGCCAGGCCACGTGTGCATCGTCAGACCTTGTCGGCCCGCCGCAGGCGAGCCAGCGCCCGAGCCACCGCCGACGCCACCGTGCCAAGCGACACTCCCAGGGCATGCGCGATCTCGCGGTAGCGGAGCCCTTCGGCCCGGAGCTGGAGACAGCGCCGCTCCCGCTCCGGCAGCGCCCGCACGACCGCACGAAGCCGAGCTATCCGCTCCAGCCCGGCGAGCCGTTCCTCAGGGGTGACCTCGCCTGGCGCGCTGCCGCCAGTGACGGGCGCGACCGGCCCACTACCCCGGCGATCGCACGCTCGGCGCTTAAGCGCCAGATTGCGCGCGACCCGATACAGCCACCCGGTGAGGTTCGCTCGATCGCCGTCGCCGGAGACGTGGCGCCACAGGGCAAGGAACACTTCCTGGACGACGTCCTCACTGGCTCCCGCATCGAGACCGAACGACCGGACGTAGCGATACACCCCGTCGCGGTGGAGGCCGAACAGGCCCAGCACCAGCGCATCGTGGTCTGCCGCCCCGGCCGTGTCGAAACCGAGGGAGACGTCGAGGATCTCCTCGCGGGTGGCCATGCGCAGCCCGAGTCTACACCCGAGAACAGTTGCCACACCCAAGAATCACACCACCACCAGGGGCCTCGGAAATACCCTGAACAACGACCGGTCGATGGGAATGTACACACCATATGGGTAACATCCGTCGGTCGGCGACGCGCGCGCTTCTGTCTCTCACCGTTTTGTTCCTGTCACTCGTCACGGCGTCGATCTCGAGCGCCCAGTCGGGCACCCTGGGGGGAGTCGTGCGGGACACCCAGGGCGACGCGCTGCCAGGCGTGACCGTCGCGGCGAGCTCACCGGCTCAGGCCGCGCCGGTCGTCGTCGCCACCGACGCGACGGGACGCTACGAATTCTCCAGCCTCCCGACCGGCACCTACGAGGTCCGGTTCAGCCTCGAGGGGTTCCAGAGCCGAAGGGAGCGGGGCGTCTCCGTCGAAGGCGGGGCCTCGGTGACAATCGATGCCGAGCTGGGTCTGGCTCGCCTCACCGAGCGCGTGGACGTGGTCGGGTTCACACCGCTGCTCGGATCAGAGATCGATCGCGACCTCATTCCGGCCACCGTCTCGGTCGTCGGCGGGGACGAGCTTCGGCGCCGTGGCGCCGCGTCGTTCGCTGACGCGCTCGGGGAACGACTGGGGTCGGTCTCGATTGAGGGGGCGACCACCAACCTGTTTCAACCCACGCTCCGTTTCCGCGGCTTCAGCGCCTCGCCTCTGCTGGGGCTGGCTCAGGGAATCGCCGTGTATCAGAACGGGGTTCGGATCAACGAGCCGTTCGGCGACACCGTCCAGTTCGACCTGATTCCGCAGTTCGCCATCAGCCAGACGCAGCTGAGCGCCGGGGCCGATCCCACCTACGGGCTCAACGCCCTCGGTGGCGCGCTGGGACTCAACCTGAAGAACGGGTTCGACTTCACCGGCTTCGCCGGCGAGTTCTCGGGTGGCTCGTTCGACCGGGTCATGGGCACCGCCGAGTACGGCGTGAACCAGGGGCCGTGGGCCCTGTATGTCGGGGCCAGCCGATTCGACGAGCAGGGCTGGCGGGACGAATCGCCATCGGAAGTCACCCAGGCCGTGGCGGACGTCGGCTACCGGAAGGACCGGGTCGACGCCGGGCTCACGTTCACCTACGCCGACACGCGGATGACTGGAAACGGTCCGGCCCCGGTCGAGTTGCTCGAGGTCGACCGCACCGCGGTCTTCACGTTTCCCGATACCACCGAGAACCGGCTGGCGTTCGTGCAAGGTCGCTTCGAGCTGGCCGCCACCGACGCCTGGTCGGTCCAGGCCACGGGCTACTACCGCGACCTCGACCGGCAGACCCTGAACGGCGACGAAGCGGAGTTCGCCATCTGCGATGACGACCTGCTTCCAGCCGGGGCGCCGGCCAACACCCTGTGTCTCGGCGCCGGGGACGATGACGACGACGATGACGAGCTGCGACTCGGATCGGATCGGACCGACGATGACGACGACGGCGACGACAACGAAGAGCCGGCCGGCACGCCACTCGTAGACGTCAGCAACACCGGCCGTTTCATCACCACCGACGATGCGGACGGCGACGGCGCCATCAACCGTACCTCGACCCGCGCCAAAGGCTACGGCGCCACCGCTCAAGCCATCGGACGGGGCACGGTCGGCCCGAGCGACCACATTCTCCTGCTCGGCGCCTCCGTGGATCTGGCCGACATCGACTTCAGCTCGAACAGCGAGGTCGGCACCCTGACCGACGCGCGAGGCGTGTCCGGCTCCGGGCTCAGGGCAGGGCTCTTTGGCGACGCACCGGACGACCTGCTGAACACCGCGCTCGATTCCGAGAACCAGTACTACGGGCTCTACGCGAGCGACACGATCTCGCTCACCGCTCGCGCCCACCTGACGCTGTCGGGTCGCTTCAACCACGCCCGCATCAAGATCATCGACCGCCTCGGTGTGTCGCTCAACGGCGACCACGGCTTCTCCCGGTTCAACCCGGCGGCCGGCCTCGTCTACCAGCTCTCGGAGGCCGCCACGCTCTTCGGTCGCTACAGCGAGTCGAACCGCGCCCCGACCGCCGCAGAGCTGAGCTGCGCCGACCCCGACGAGCCGTGCCGCGTCCCGAACGCCTTCATTTCGGATCCGCCGCTCGAACAGGCCGTCGCCCGATCCATCGAAGGCGGCGTTCGAGGTCGATGGACCGGCGCGGCCGGCAACCTGGACTGGTCGGCCGCGGTCTATCGCACCCGGATCGACGACGACATCCTGTTCATCGCCTCGCCCCGGCTGATCGGGACCGGCTACTTCCAGAACGCGGGGGACACTCAGCGGGTTGGTCTCGATCTGGACCTGCGGGGACAGATCGACCGGGTGGGGTGGTATCTGGGCTACGGGCTCGTCGAAGCCACCTTCGAGTCGCCGCTGTCACTGCCCGGGAACGACGAGGTCAACGACGCCGCCACCGAGGGCGGCGCACTCGAGGTGCAGCCGGGCGACCGGCTGGCAGGAATCCCCCGGCACAGCATCAAGGCCGGCATCGGCGTTGCGCTCACCCGGGTGTTCGACGTCGCAGTGGAAGCTGTCGCCGCGTCAGACCGGATCTTCCTGGGAGACGAAGGCAACGATCAGCGACCACTGGACGGCTACGGCGTGGTGAATCTCCACTCCGCCTATCGACTCACCCCTGAGGTCGAGCTGTTCGTCCGGGTCGACAACCTCTTCGATGCAGAGTACGCGACGTTCGGTGCGCTGGCTGAGCTCGAAGTCGAGCTGGACGAGGTCCCGGATGCCGAGGACCCGCGCTTCGTGGGTCCCGGCGCCCCCCGAAGCGGATTCGCCGGGGTCCGCGTCCGATTCTAGGACCCGTGCGGTCATTTGACAGGTCCGTGAGGCTGAAGTACGGTACGGCGGTCATGACGCGCCAGCACGGCCACCATCATCACGTACATCATCCCGCCCCGACGGCGGGCCGGTGGCTCTGCGTGTGATGTAGCACGTCTCGAACAGACACACGACGCAGTCCCCGCCCCGCCGACCTGTTCGGCGGGGCTTTTTTTTGGTGAACGCGGCCGCTCTGGCCACAGGTGAGGACAGACGATGGATTTCTCGAAACTCGATGGATTGATACCGGCGGTGATTCAGGACGCCACCAGCGACGAGGTGCTGATGGTCGGTTTCATGAACCAGGAGGCGCTCGACCGCACGCGGGAGACCGGCTTCGCGACCTTCTTCAGCCGGACGCGCAACACGCTCTGGATGAAGGGCGAAACCTCAGGCAACACCCTCGCCGTGCAGCAGCTGTTGGTGGACTGCGACGACGACACGGTGCTGGTGAAGGTCACACGCAACGGCGAGGGCAACGTCTGCCACACCGGCGAACGCACCTGCTTCTACCGTGAACTGGGCAACGAGGACTAGCGGCGATGGCTGACAAGACCCTACGACTCGGCATTCCCAAAGGCTCCTTGCAGGAGTCGACGATTCAGCTGTTCGCGCAGGCCGGCTTCAACATCTATACGAGCTCGCGGTCGTACTTCCCCACCATCGACGACCCCGAGATCGAGTGCACGTTGATACGGGCCCAGGAAATGGCGCGCTACGTCGCCGATAACGCGCTTGACGCGGGATTGACCGGGCAGGACTGGATTGCGGAGAACCACGCCAGTACCGGCGCCACGGTCGTGGACGTGGCCGATCTCGTCTACTCGAAGCAGAGCTTCCGCAAGGTCCGCTGGGTACTGGCTGCGCCGGAGGACTCGAAGTTCAAGACCCCGCAGGACTTCGCCGGAGCGACGATCGCCACCGAACTGGTGGAGGTCACCCAGGCGTACTTCAAACGACTCGACATTCCGGTGAAGGTCGAGTTCTCCTGGGGGGCGACCGAGGTCAAGCCGCCGCGCCTCGCCGACGGCATCGTGGAGGCCACCGAGACGGGCTCGACCTTGAGAGCCAACCGCCTGCGCATCATCGATACGGTCATCGAATCGAACCCGCAGTTGATCGCCAACCAGACGGCGCTCGATGACGAATGGACACGCACCAAGCTCGAGAACATCGCCTTGCTCTTGCGCGCGGCGATCGAAGCCCAGGGGCGAGTCGGCTTGATGCTCAACGTGCGTCGGAGCGACCTCGATGAGGTGATCGGGTTACTGCCGGCGCTGCAGCGGCCGACGGTCGCGGCGCTCAGCGACGACGACTGGGTGTCGGTCACCACGATCATCGAAGAGTCATCGGTCCGCGAGTTGATTCCGCAGCTGAAGACGGCCCGCGCGCAGGGCATCGTCGAGTACCCGTTGAACAAGATCGTGCTCTGATTATGCGCATCATCCACTCGTCTCGACGGCGCGCCGTGGCGCGACTCGTGGACCGGCAGCAGGACGCCGACCCGGCCATCGCCCGGCGTGTCGCCACGATCGTGGCGGCCGTCCGCCAGTCGGGCGACGCGGCGCTGCTGCGCTACGCCCGAACGTTCGACCAACTCGACGGCCCGATGGAGGTCACCGCCGATGAAATCGAGGAGGGCCTGCGCACGCTGGATCCGACGCTGCGGAAGGCGTTGCGCACGGCCGCAGCCAACATCCGACGGGTGGCGCGGCGACAAATTCCGCGTGGCTGGCGGGCCGAGGTCCGCCCCGGCGTCGACATCGAGCAGGTGGTCACTCCGCTCGAACGGGTCGGGTGCTATGTACCGGCGGGTCGCTACCCGCTACCATCGTCGCTCCTGATGACGGCGGTGCCGGCGCGGGTAGCCGGCGTGCGAGACGTGACCGTGACCTGCCCGCGACCCGACGCCACCGTGCTGGCTGCGGCCGCCGTGGCTGGAGTCACGCGACTGTTCCGGCTCGGTGGAGCGCACGCGGTCGCGGCGATGGCCTACGGGACCGCCTCGGTGCCGAAAGTGGACAAGATCGTCGGCCCCGGGAACGCGTATGTGGCCGCCGCCAAGGCTCAGGTCGCCGCCCTGTGCCCTATCGACTTCTACGCCGGCCCCACCGAAATCGTGATCGTCGCCACCGGCGGCAACCCAGAGTGGATCGCCGCCGATCTGGTGGCCCAGGCCGAACATGACCCGGATGCGCGAGCCATCGTCGTGACGCCGGACGAGCAACTGGCCAGCCGCATCGCCGCCGCGGTGACCGAACAGCTTCCGGCACAGGGTCCAGCTCGAACCTCGATCCGAGCCAATGGTGTCATCGTGGTCACGCCGACCCTCGACGCCGCGGTCGAGCTGGCGAACGAGATCGCTCCCGAGCACCTGGTCTGCGACCGCGAGTCCGTGGCGCGGCGTGCTACGAAGGCTGGCACCGTGTTCGTCGGACGGTATGGCGCCCAGGCCGCCGGCGACTACGCCACCGGCTCCAACCACGTGCTGCCCACCGGCGGCGCGGCGCGCTCACGCGGCGGACTGAGCGCGTCGGACTTCGTGCACGTCCACAGCGTTCAACGCCTGTCGCGGGCGGGGCTGTCAGGGCTGGCGCCCACGATCCTGCCGCTGGCCGAAGCCGAGGGACTACAGGCGCACGCCGAATCGGTGCGGGTGCGGCTGGCGCGAGGAAAGAAGAAGGCCCGATAGACATGCGACGCGCCCGTATCGACCGGCACACGGCCGAAACCCAGATCACCATTCGCCTGGGGATCGAGGGTCGAGGCTCGTATCAGATCCGGACCGGCATCCGCTTCTTCGATCACATGCTGGAGCTGACGACCAAACACGGCGGGTTCGATCTGCGTATCGAGGCCGATGGCGATCTCGACGTCGATCAGCACCACACCGTAGAGGATGTCGGGATTGCGCTGGGTGAAGCGGTGGCCAAGGCCATCGGGTCCCGCCGAGGCATCAATCGCGCAGGCTACTTCGTGATGCCGATGGACGAGACGCTCAGCGTCGCGGCCATCGATCTCAGTGGTCGTCCACATGCGGTGGTCGACCTGCGGCTCCGGGTCCACCACGTCGGTGATCTGCAGTCCGAGCTGATTCAGGACTTCTTCGAGGGGTTCGCGCAGGGCGCCCGGGCCAACGTCCACGTGAAGGTGCTCTACGGCCGGTCGAGCCACCATCAGGTAGAGGCGCTCTTCAAGGCGTTCGGCCGCGCGCTGCGGGTCGCCTGCGACAAGGACCCGAGAATGGCGAAGCGGCTCCCGAGCACCAAGGGGCTCCTGTGAGGACCGCCGAGAGATGATCGCGCTGATCGATTACGGCGCCGGGAACCTGACCTCGGTCCGTAAGGCACTGAGTCATCTCGGCGCTCGCTTCACCACCCCGTCGTCGCCCACCGAGGTGGGAGACGCACAGGGCATCATTGTGCCTGGCGTCGGCAACTTCGAGGTGACCGGGGCGCTGAGCGCCGAGTGGCGTACGGCGATCCTCGACCAGGTCTCCCACGCTCGCCCGCTTCTCGGCATCTGCGTCGGCATGCAGTGGCTGTTCGATGGCAGCGCCGAGGCGCCGTCCCACGAGGGACTCCGGGTGGTGAAGGGACTGTGCCGACAGCTCCCGGAGGAGGTCGCGGCCGACGATCCGGACATCGCCGAAGGCAGCGCGGCCGATGGACGGGGACGACTCAAGGTGCCTCATGTCGGATGGAACTCCCTGCACCTCACCCGCGAATCCTGGCTGCTCGACGGGGTGAAGGAGGGCGACCAGGTGTACTTCACCCATTCGTTCGCCGCGCCGGTGACCGAGGACTGCGTGGGCGCCACGCGCTACGGGGTCGAGTTCGCCGCGGCGGTGGAGCGAGGACAGGTCGGCGGCGTGCAGTTCCATCCGGAGAAATCCTCCGACGTCGGACTGCGAATCCTGGGGAACTTCCTCCGTCGCGTCGACGGGTAGCCACGAGACGACTCATGCTCTCGAAACGGATCATCGCCTGCCTGGACGTCCGAGACGGCTCGGTGGTCAAGGGGATCAACTTCGAAGGTCTTCGCAAGGCCGGCGACCCCGCGACACTAGCTCGCCGCTACAACCGCGAAGGCATCGACGAGGTCGTGATCCTCGATGTGACGGCGACCATCGAGGGACGCAAGGCGCTGGCCGAAACCATCAGAGCGGTGGCGAGCGAGATCTTCCTCCCCCTGTGCGTCGGGGGTGGTATCCGTGGCGAAGAGCATGCCGAGGCGGCCATCGAGGCGGGCGCCGACAAGGTTGGCATCAACACCGCCGCCCTGAGACAACCCGAGCTGATCACCACGCTGGCGCGACGCTATGGCAGTCAGGCCGTCATCGTCGCCATCGATGCCAAGCGCGAAGGCGGTCGGTTCAAGATCTACGTGCGCAGCGGACAGGAAAGCACCGAGCGAGACGCGGTCGAGTGGGCCAGAGAGGCGGCGGACCGCGGGGCCGGCGAGATCCTGCTGACCTCCATCGACCGCGACGGAACCAAGTCCGGTTTCGACTGCGAGCTGACGGCCGCCGTCTCCGAAGCGGTGCCGATTCCGGTCATCGCGTCCGGAGGCGCCGGCAACTTCGACCACTTCGTCGACGTCTTCCGGGCCGGCCGGGCGGACGCCGCGCTGGCCGCGTCCATCTTCCACTACGCCGAACACGCGGTCGAGGATCTCAAGGCGCATCTGCATCAGCATGAGATTCCGGTACGGCTGGAGACCACCTGACGCATGCTGATTCCCTCGATCGATCTCAAAGACGGCCAGGTCGTCCAACTCGTGCAAGGCGAACGCCTGGCGCTGGCCAGCGATGATCTGGACGGCTGGATCGAGCGCTTCTCCCGATTTCCCAAGGTTCAGCTGATCGACCTGGACGCTGCGATCGGCTCCGGCACCAACGACACGCTCGTGCGCCAAGTCGCGCCCAGGTTGCCCTGTCGGGTGGGCGGCGGCATTCGCTCGGTGGAACGCGCCCGGGAAGTGCTGAGCTACGGGGCCGGTGCCGTCATCGTGAGCTCGTCGCTGTTCCGCGACGGCCGTCCGGACCTCGACTTCGCACGCGCGCTCGCTGAGGCCGTGGGGCCCGAACGGGTCATCGGTGCCGTCGACAGCAAGGCCGGCAAGGTGGTGATCCGGGGCTGGCGGGAAGAGGTCGACGTGACGCCGATGGAAGCGGTCCGTGAGCTCGAGCCGTACTGTGGCGAGTTCCTCTACACCCACGTCGACCGGGAAGGACTGATGCAGGGCACCGACATGAGCGCCATCGAGGCGGTCGCGGCGGCGACCACCCGTCCGGTGACCGCGGCGGGCGGCATCACCACGCGCGAGGAGATCGAGACCCTCGACGCGGCCGGCATCGATGCAGTCGTTGGCATGGCCATCTATACCGGCGCACTCTCGCTGGATCAGCTTTCCCCCGGCCCGCCCCGGTCCAGCGCATGACCCAGCAGTGGGATCCGGACGCCTACGACCAGCACGCGCGCTTCGTGTCAGACCTGGGTGCGCCGGTCCTCGATCTGCTAGAGCCGCTCGCCGGGGAACGAGTCCTCGACCTCGGGTGCGGCGACGGCGCCCTCACCGAACGGCTTCGACGTGCGGGGTGTCTCGTCGTCGCCGTCGACAGCAGCCCCGAGCAGGTGTGGGCCGCCCTGGAGCGCGGTCTCGACGCTCGGATCATCGACGTCCGCGAGCTGGACTTCGAGGGTGAATTCGACGCCGTCTTCAGCAACGCCGCGCTCCACTGGGTCTCGGAAGCCGATCTCGTCATCCGTGGTGTCTGGCGCGCCCTGACACCGGGCGGCCGATTCGTGGCCGAGATGGGCGGCGCCGGCTGCGTGCAGTCGATCCGCGACGCGCTCGGCTCCGCCCTTGCCACCCGCGGGGTCGACTCTGCGAGTGTCGATCCCTGGTACTTCCCGACCGAAGACGAGTATCGGACGAGGCTGGAACGAGGCGGCTTCGAGATCGAGTCGATTCAACGGTTCCCACGCCCGACGCCGCTCCCCGGCGACGTGTCACACTGGCTCGGCATCTTCGCTCAGCACTTTCTCGACGCGGTGGCCACCGACGAACGACCCACTGTCATCGAGGAAGTGCGAACCCAACTCGAGCCGGAGCTGAGGAACACCAACGGGGTCTGGGTGGTCGACTACGTGCGCCTCCGGTTCAAAGCCCGCCGGACCGAGTAGGCCCTCGCCCGGCCGAGCCAGCCTGGACCCGGCCTGCCGCTCCGTGCGGCCACTGGCCAGCGCCCTCCGGTAAGATGACGGGCGATCACCATGAACCCGCCCGCCCCACCATCGCCCGGCGGCCCGCTTCTGCGGCAGGCGGTGAGTTTCGCCGTGCGCGTCTACTACCGGGTCAAGCGTGTTGGCCCCGAGGTGCCCGACGGAGCGCTGCTCCTGGTCGCCAATCACCCGAACACCCTGCTTGACCCCTCGCTCATCCAAGCCACGTCCGGACGCGTGGTCAGGTTTCTCGCCAAGTCGACCCTCTTTCACGGACAGGTGTTGAGTCCGCTCATCCGCCGGTCTGGCGCGATACCGGTCTACCGAAAGATCGATCCTGGGGTCGATACCTCCCGCAACGTCGAGATGTTCACCGCCGTGCAGCAAGCGCTGGCGTCGGGCGAGGCCATCTGTCTGTTCCCCGAGGGCATCAGCCATGTCAGCGGCCGACTGGAGCCGCTCCGGACAGGCGCGGCGCGGATGGTCCTGACCAGCGCGGCGGCGGGCCACCCGGTCACGATCGTGCCGGTAGGACTCAACTTCGACCGGCTGCCGCTGTTCCGCTCCCGGGTGGTGGCGATGTACGGTCCCGCGTTCGACGGGGCCGACCTCGTGGAACGGTTTCGGGACGAGCCGCAGGAAGCGGCGCGAGCCCTGACCGAGCGGATCGCCGGCAACATGCGGCGGTTGCTGGTCGAGGCCAATCCCAGGGGCGATCTCCCGCTCGTCGCCAGAATCGACCGACTGTATGCGTCGGCGCACGGCGTCTCGCGCGATCCGGCGGAGAAGGTGCGTCGACGCTAGGCGATCGCCCAGGGCATTGACCGTCTGCGTGAAACGGACCCGGCACGCTACGAATCAGTGCTCGAAGACGTCCGTCTCTACGACGAACAGCGCCGCGCCTTCGGACTCAGGGACAGCGACCTCGACCGCCGGATGCCACCGCGCGAGGTCGCCAGGTTTCTGGTGCGCGAAGGTCTGAAGGCGGCGATGCTCCTGCCGCTCGCTCTCCTGGGCGTCGTCTGCTTTGCCCCGGCGTACTGGCTGACATGGGTGTTCAGCCGATGGGCGCCCGACCTGCAGAGTCGGGCCACCTGGCAGGTCGTCGGCGGCGTGGTGGTCTACGGCCTCTGGATCGGACTGCTCGCGGTGATGGCCGGCATCCTGTGGGGGCCGCAGTGGGGCGTGGGCGTCGGGCTGATCTTGCCGTTCATGGCGTTCGCGGAACTCGCGGCGTTCGAGCGAGAGGCGTCAGCATGGCGCCTGGTTCGGGCTTTTCTTGCAAGCCGGCAGACCCCCCTGCGGGCCAGGGCCAGCCTTCGACAGCAGCGAGCCGCGATCGCAGACGTCCTGGATCAGGTACGCGACTGGCTCGAGCAGCCCGCGACCGACGACCGATCCGAAGACGCGATCACGAAAACGTGATCGCCCCACGCCCGTCCAGGGAGGGCACTCGCCCCCACCTCGCCATAACTGCGTGAGTTACTTCACTTTCGTAGCCGCTCCGCCACCTGGTACGCCTCCTGCTCAAATCCTGGAGGGAGCCGGAGGAGTCATGAGACGACGATTGTCAGCGGAACACGGTTTTGGCGTCATGCAGGGGCTGTTCTCATTTCTCATCGTGGGCGGTGTCTCGGCGATGTACATGCCGAAGATGACCAAGATGCTGCATCACTATCTGTTGATGGGCGTGGCTCACGAGGTCGGCGCGCAGATTCGCGGAGCCCGCGTGTTGGCCGTCACGACCGGTACGACCGTGAGGGTCCGATTCAATTGCCCGGACCCAGGCGAATACCGGGTGCTCGAGGTAACCAACCGGCGTTCGATCGACAGCGACCGTGACCGCTGCTCGACGCGGGCCTTTCCGTACCCAGATCCCAGCCCTGGCAAGGGACCCGACCATGACGGTCCGCTGATGGCCCTCAAGGACGGTGTCCAGTTCAGCGATCACCAGGACTTCGACATCGGCCCGACCGGCGAGATCACACCCGTCGGCGGCAGCACGATCCCGATCCCGATCACGGTCTCGGACGGCGAGCGCACCTTCACCATGAACGTCCTGGCGAGCGGTGGCGTCGAGATGCTGGAGTAGGCGCCCGATCTCTTGGCGAGACCCAGAGACCTAGCGGATGCCCAGTTTGTCGGCTAGATCGTTGAAATCGGTCGCCACGATGTCGAACTCGGGGTCGGGGGTCGTGTCGATCTCGCGGTCTGGACCAAACTCTGTCGGGCGGGGTACGTAGCCGGTCTTGAGCCCCACTGCCGCGGCGGCCCGCAGATCGCCCTTGTGGGCGGCCACCATCATCACCTCGCCCGGCTCCAGACCGAGCAGATCCGCCGCCTTCAGATAGACCTCGGGCTCCGGCTTGTAGCTCTGAGCCAGCTCGGCCGACAGCACCGCGTCCCACGGCAAACCGGCGTTCTTGGCCATGTTGACCAGCAGCGACACATTGCCATTCGACAACGTCGCCAGCGTATAGCGGGTCTTGAGCCGCGTCAGCCCCGAGACCGAATCTGGCCAGGGCGTCAGACGGTGCCAGGCCAGATTGAGGTGAGCGCGCGCCTCCTCGTCGAGCGAGCTGAGCCCGAAGTCGGGAATGATGTCGTCGAGGATCATCCGGTGGAGCACGTCGATCTTCGCCCACGGAAGCTCGCCGCCCGTCACCCGACGCATTGCGGGCCCGTAGCCCCCGCGCCACGCGTCGGCGAACGCTGGCCAGTCGGCTTCGACCCCGGTCCGGGTCTGGAGGGCCTCACCCTCGCGGATGATCGATGACCGCCAATCGACGACGGTGCCAAACACGTCGAAGGTCATCGCCTTCACCATCGACAGATCTCCCGTAGGTTCCTGGATGGTCGCGCCCGCGCCCACCAGACTCACTCCGCTGACCACGGCGACGGCAACCACTACCCGACGCGCGATGCTCCGGATACTCATTGATCTGATCACTCCACGATGACGATCGAGCCGAGCGGGCTCTGGTTCAGCGCATCGATGTGGTCATGATACGTGCAAGTGCGGGCCGTGACGAAGTTTCCCGTTTCCCGGCTCTGGCCGGGCTCCAGATGGCCCACTTGATTCATCGCCGGACAATCCAGGTGGGCAGGGTCATCATCGGACGACATCTCATGCGCGATCGTCTCGTGTCGCAGCCGGACGATCTCGCGGCCAGCCTGGGCCTGGCCGCGGTCCTCATACGCCGCGCGCGAGTCGACAGTGACGCCGGTCTGGCCATCGAGGCGGAACAGATCGTGCGGAGGGCGCTGGAATGGGCACCCTCGGACTACAGCGCCAGACAGATGCTAGCCGCCGTACTGCTCTCGCAGCACCGGTTCCGCGATGCGATCGCCGTGGCGGATGGCACGCGGCGAGAGCAGCCGCGGGACCCGTGGAACTAAGGGCTCTAGGGCGACGTGAGACTGGAACTTGGAGACTACGCCGCAGCGTGGAACGACTATAACCGGATGGTCACTCTCCGCCCGGACGCGCAGTCCTATGCGCGTGTCGCCCACGCGCTCGAGCTACGAGGCGAGAGCGAACCGGCGCTTCGTGTCCTCGAGATGGCCAGGGAGGCGACAAGCGCGCACGACCCCGAAGCGCTGGCCTGGATCCACAGTCCGCTTGGGGCACTGCTGCTCTCGCTTGGCCGCGTCGACGACGCGGAACGTGAGCTCGACCGGGCGGACCTGCTGTTCCCGGCTCATCCCTACGTGCGGGCCGAACAGCTCGATCTGGCCGTGCAGGCGGGCCGCTTCGACACGGCCCGCTCGCTGGCCGAGTCGCTGTTCGCCGACACCGAAAGCCCCGAGGTGGCTGCGGTCCTCGGCGACCTGCATGCCAGCGCCGAACGAAAGGAACGGGCGCACGAGTATTACCAGCGGGCGATCGAGCTGGAGCGGGACGGCTGGCAGTGGGAAGAGCGGCAGCCGGCCGCGCTGGCCCGGATGCTGGCAGAGAGAGATCTGCTCCCGGACGCCGCCGTGGCACTGGCCGAGGAAGGATTCAGAACCCGCCAGGACATCCACTCCGCCGACGCCCTGGCCTGGGCCTACTTCCGGGTCGGGCGGCTCGAGGACGCGGCTGCGGCGTCTGCCCGGGCGCTCCGCACCGGCAGCCGCCATCGGGCGGTGCGCTACCACGCCGGCGCCATCCCCCATCGCAGGCGCGCCCGGCCTCATTGCGGTTCCAGGTTCGGAGTAACATCTCTTGACCGAGTCGGTCCGTCCCGACGCCCGCCATCGGCGGGGGCGGGCGGGTCCGGCTCGCGACCTTCCATGCTGCTCGGAGCCCTGATCGACGACACCGGCGCCACCGCGCCCGCCGAGCGCGTGCGTGACCGAGAGACGGTGCAACGCGTGGCCGAGGGCGACGCCGCGGCGCTGGCTGACATCTACGACCAGCACGGTCGAGCCGTCTTTGGCCTGGCACTGCGGGTGCTCGAGAACCAGGGCGACGCCGAGGACGTGGTACAGGAAGTGTTCGCCCAGGCCTGGTCGCAAGCGCGACGCTACGACGCCGAACGTGGTTCGGTCGCCGCCTGGCTCCTGATGATCGCGCGCAGCCGAGCCATCGATCGGCTCCGAGCCAGACGTACGCGGCCAGACGCCACGCCCTCGGCGGCCGAACAGGCGCTGGTCGAGCTGCCGGACACCGCGCTCGCGGTCGACCAGCTGGTGGCGTCGGCCGAGTCGGCGGCCCGTCTCCGGCAGGCGCTGACCGCGTTGCCCTATCTCCAGCGGGTCGCGATCGAGCTCGCGTACTTCGAAGGCCTGACCCACACCGAGATCGCGGCACGGCTGGAGCAGTCGTTGGGCACGATCAAGGCGAGGATCCGAACCGGGCTTCACCGCCTTCGAGAGGCGCTGACCGAATGAGCGACCCGCAGCACGAACCGTACGACGGCCTGGCGACGCTGTATGCGATGGGGGCGCTCAACGCGAGGGAGCGGACCGCCTTCGAGTCGCACCTCGAGGTCTGTCGTGCCTGTGTGGACGCGGTGACCACGCTCCTGCCGGTCAGCCACGGGCTCGCCCACGCCGCCCCTCCGGTCGAACCGCCAGAATCCCTGCGGGCTCGCGTGCTGCAGTCGGCTACCGGGGAGGACGCGTCACCGCTCGTGCCCGACCGCGAGACCCTGGACGCGATGTTCACGTCGATCGAGGAACCGGACGCGCCGACCGTCCACGTCGCGGAGCCAGCCAAGAGCGGACCGGGCGCGCTCTTCTGGATCGCCGCGACCCTGCTGCTCGCGGCCGCCGGCGCGGTCGGGTGGTATGTGGCCGAGCTGGACCGGCGGGTGACGGATCTACGCGCGGCGGTCGACGCCGCCAACGCCCTGACCGAGCAGGCAAACACCTCGCTGGCGCTCGCGCGCACCCAGGCCAACGAACGCGATGTCGTGCTCACGATTCTCGCCGGCACCGATGTGGAACGCCTCGAGCTGGATGGGCAACCGATTGCGCCCCGAGCACGCGCGCGGGTGCTCTGGGACACGGACCGACGGATGGTGTTCCTGGCCTCGGATGTACCGGCCCTGGCGGCGGGGGACGTCTATCAACTGTGGTTCGTGTTGCCCGACGGACCAGCCAGCGCGGCGCTCGTGGAACCGGATGGGACGGGGAGCGTGACCACGCTGGTCGACGTGCCCGACACGATCCCGCTCCCGGTCACCATGGCGGTCACCGTGGAGCCGGACGGCGGCATGCCCGCCCCCACCGGCGACATCTACCTCCTCGGCCAGGTCAACTAGCTGTTTCTTGCCGACACGGGCGCGTGGCGGCGTTGCTGCGTCGGTCACGCGCCACCAGCATGCTCCCGCCTTGCGCCTTGCCACACACCCGTCTCGACAAGAAACCTGCGGCAACTGTCGCCGACGCTTACACGAAATCGATAGAGGGATTTCGGAAGTCGGCGCCGAGGATGCCGACCGAGCTGGCTCCGAGCCAGTTGTCGATCACATGCGCATAGACCGAGCGGAAATCGATCTCGTGACGGACGTCGCGACCGCTGTTCTCGAGGTCGGGATTGTCCGGCGTGTCGTCGAGCAGCGCGGCCGTTCCATAGAGCCCCCCGGAGACCGCGCCCCCATCGCCATCATCAATCCGCCCACGCCGTGATCGGTACCGGCGCTCCCGTTCTCGGACACGCGACGGCCGAACTCGGAGAACAGCAGCACCAGGGTGTCTGAGAGCAGCCCCTGGTTGGCGAGATCGGTGTAGAACGACGACATCGCGGCGGCGAGCGTGGAGAGCAGCCCGCCGTAGGTGCCGTCGACGGTGCCCTGGCTGGCATAGGTGTCGTATCCGCCGGTCTGCACCCAGAACACTTTCGTCCCGACCTCGGTGGCCATCGCGCCGGCGACCGCCTGAAGCGCCTGCCCCAGACCGCTGGTGGGATAGGTCACCGTGGGAGCATAGGCGGCAACCGCCGCCACCCTGTCCAGGGTGGCAAGCGCGGCCTGGGCGGTCGAGTTCACGAAGTTCAGCTGCGGCTGTCCCACGGGCACATGCGACGAAATGGCCGAGGCCGCCGCGACCGAGTAGGTGGCCTCGGCGCCTGCGTTCGGACTCGAGAAGGCGTAGTCGGACGGACTCGGGATCGAGGGAACGCCGACCTGCGTCGCTTGCAGCGCGTGCGGAAGCAGCCCCGCGGTGTTCCACCCCGTGAGCGGGTCCACCGGCGCGGCCAGAGTGCCGAGATAACGACCCAGCCAGCCAGGTCCCTGGACGGCCTCCGGGTTGGCAGTCGCCCAGATGTCGGTCCCTTTGAAGTGCGAACGGCTCGCATCGGCATAGCCGGTCCGTTGAAGGACGGCAAGCCGTCCGCTGTTGAAGATCGATTGCAGCCCACCGAGGTTCGGGTGCAGACCCTGCGGGCGTCCGGCCGCGTCGCTTCCGATCTGAAGGACGGTGTCGGACTCGACCGCCACCGACGGCCGTCGGGTGTAGTACGCCGGGTCGGTGTAAGGCACGAGGGTGCTCAGCGCGTCGTTGCCGCCGCTGATATACAACACCACCAGGTTCCGCCCATGGCGCCCTGGGCGCGCGCCAGGTCGGACAGGAACGCCGGCGCGGCAAAGCCCACCGTGAAGGCCACGGCGCCGCCCCGCATGAACTGTCGTCGTGTGAACTGCATGGTCGTCCCTCGCCGAGCGCTCGCCACTCTCAAATGAACTGATACTCGGACGACCCGCCGATGAGATGCGCCAGACCGGCGGCCTTGGCGCGTATCTGCGCGTACTCCCCGGTCCACGGCCAGCCTGCGGCGAGATAGTTGAGCAGGTCACCGGTCACCTGGCTGTCATAGGCGGGCCCACCGAGCCGCTCCACCATGAAGGCGAGCAGACCGTCTGGCGTCGAGGCAAACGGATCGGCGGCCTCCTGGAGTCCGTTCGCCTGGTTGGCGGCGAGCGTCGCGGCGAAGTTCATCCTGGCCAGCAGGGTGCCCGTGGAGAACCAGTCGGTCCCCAGGCGCCAGCCGGACACATCGGGCGGTTCGAACAGGATCTGTCCCATGTTGGCGAGCGGCGTCAGCGCGCTGGCGGCGGAGAACCCGGCCCACCCCACCGACTTGATGAGGCGGACGACGTACTCGAGCGGCCAAGATTACTTGGCGTAGTAGCGGTCGGGGCCGGTCCCGCGACGTCGAAGGTTCCAGCCGGTGAATGCGCGAGCTCCGGCGTAGACGTCGCTCTCGGTGTAGAAGTCGACGCCCATGGTGAACAGCTCCATGAGCTCGCGCGCATAGTTCTCCTGCGGGTTGGCCTTGAAGTTCGTGTCTCCGTCCAACCACGCCACCATCGCCGGATCCTGCGAGACCGCGATGAGCAAATCGCGGAAGTTCCCGAGTGCGTGCTCGCGAAACAGCTCGTACTGCCCCTGGAGCTGATTCGGGTCCTCGCTGGGTTTCGCGGCCAGCGCTCGACTCGCGCCGCCCGGGCCGAGCTGTCCGGCCACTTTGCTGAAGCCGGTCGCGAAGTGGTTGTGCCAGAACAGGGCCATCTTCTCCTGCAGCGGGCGGGTGGTGTGCACCATCCGGAAGAGCTGGCGCTGTCGGCCATCGGAAATGCGCGAGTTCGGCTCGAACGGACCTTTCGACGTGGTCCCGAGGTAGCCAGCCGTCCCAAGCAGCGAGTCGACCGTGTCTGGGGTCTGCTCGTAGTCGACAAGAAAGTCGATGACGGCGGTCAGCGACTGCTGGGACAGTTGCTCGCCCTCGGCTGGCGAGAAACCGAATCCTGCGCGCCGAGCCAGATGCACGATTGCGGGGTCTACAGCCATCTCTACCATGTTAGATAGGGGAGCTGCCGGATCGGTTTAGTGGGTTCCCGCCGTGGCGTCCCCTCGACGGGAACCCTGACCGTGGACGACCGGAAGGTTTAGCCGCCGCCTAGGCTGATGAGGTTGGCGAGTAGCTGATAGGCGCCGGGGGTACCCGCGGGAAGCTGGCGCCACAGACCGAGTCCGACGTAGATCCAACGGCCTTCGCCGTAGGCGGCTTCGACCAGCGCACCCTGCTTGACGCCGGGGTTCGAGGGGAACGTATCGGAGAGTTCGACCAGATCGCGATAGGCGGGATCCTTGTCGCCCAGGAAATAGAGCCCCCTCTCCTGCACCCAGCCGTCCCAGGTCGCATTCGTGATCTGGTTCGGGAAACCGAAGACCTGATGGTCCGGGGTCGCAAGAGTGATGGGAGCCAGTTCGTCGGTCACCCGGTTGCGGCTCACCTGAGCGGGATAGGGCCCGTACTGCGCTTCGTTGAACTCGAACTTGTTGTACTGAACGATGAGGGTGCCTCCGTCCTCGACATACCCGAGCAGTCGATCGTTGTAGGCCCGGAGCACGGCGTTGCGTTCATAGGCTCGGACGCCGGTCACGATGACGTTGAACCGAGCCAGGTCGTCATACGCCAGCTGGTCGTCGGATATGTACTCGAGCGACGCCCCGAGCTGCTCGATGGCAGGCGGCACCTCGTCGCCCACCCCGTCCACGTAGCCCACGAGCAGGCCGGGTTCCAGTTCGACGTCGATCACCTGCATCCGGGTCGTGGACCCGTGCACGAGGTGGCGACGACCGATGTGGGGATACTCGACGACCTGATAGCCCCGTTCGAACTGCTCGCCCCGGTCGGTCACGACGGCGCCAATCTCGAACTCTCCAGGCGCGACGGTCGAGGGTGGCTGCACGCTGAAACGAAGCGTCTGGCTCTCGTCTTCACGGGAGAACGTCACCGTGGACTCGTTGGGCGACGATGTCCACCCAGCCGGCAGGCTGAGCGCGACCGTCCCGGTGGCCGCGTCCCGGCCGCCGTGACGGACGGTCACCCGGACCTCTCGCGCCGTCGGGGCGCCACGCGGAATGATCGCGATGTCAGGGGTTACCTCGACGGCGAAGCGCGGAACGACCTGCAGTTCCATCCGTTTTTCGCCCGCAAAGATATCGGCGCCATGACGGAAGCGGATCGGCCGCTCGAGCACAACCCGGCTGGACGCGAAATCTAGCTCGAACGTCGCTCGAAACGGCGTCGGCCGGAACGGCAACCCGAACTCGACGTCCTGGTCGAGCTGGTAGCGGTCGGCGTCGGCCAGGCGCTCCCAGTGCACGTCGCTCACGGTCGCGGTGGTCGGCACCGACATCGACGCTTCGCAGCGATAGACGGCGCCGGAGGCGACTACGTCAGCGCCGCAGACCTGCGGCTCGGCGGTGAGCCCGGTGAATCCGATGTGACGGACGGCCACCGCGTGCTGACCGAAGTTGGCCACCTGCAGGCCGACCTCGAGCGGCTGCCCGGGTACCACGACCCCATCGGTGGCCAGTGCCTCGAGCTGGAGGTCGTGAACGAGCAGCGCCGCCTGCTCGTACTGGGCCGCCTTCTGCGCCAGCCGAAAGTCCAGCTCGTAGAGAGCGTCATCGGACAGGCCCATCGCGGCCAGTCCGCTCCGGAGGTTGCGCGCCGCGCCCAGCCCCGCCAGCACCGCCGTCCGGGTCTGGTCGCGATCACCGCGCTCGAAGGTGTCGAGCGCCGTCCGTCCCTGAGCCGCGAGCGTCGCCAACCCGTCGACGAGGGCCGCGGGCGGCGTGCCACCGGCGAGAGCCGCCAGCCCGGTGACCGAGGTGTCCACCCCGTCAAACAAGGTCCGCTCTGGGATGTCGGCCTGACCGGGGATGATGGTCTCGGCGAGGCGGTAGCGCGACGAGGCTGGTCCCGGCAACCTCACCAGCGGCGACATCCCCTGGCACTTGTGCATGCTTCGCGCGTGGCTGCCAATCTCGGCGTAGGTTCGTCCCAGGAGCGGATCGAACTCGCCGACCTCCACCGTCGTCATCCGTGGGCCGTCACTTGATGGTCGCCGACCGCCTCGGCCGCCGAAACCGAAGCCGGCTCTGAAATAGAACTTCTTGGCCTGCCAGGGACGGAGTCCTTCGGCGACCTGCTCGGGGAAACGAGCGGGGTCGCCCGCCGCGAGATACGCCTCGCGCGCAAGCACGGCCGACGCCTGATGATGCTGGCCTCCGCCGTCACCGTCAGGACTCATCCCGGAGATGACATCGGGGCGGAGCGTCCGGATCATCCGGACGAAGTCGCCCAGGATCTCATCGCGTCCCCAGCGGTCGAACGTCTCGTCCCGGCTGAACGAATAGCCAAAGTCGACGGCTCGCGTGAAGTACTGCTCGGCGCCATCGAGGCGATGGGCGGCCAGCAGTTCCTCGGTCCGCAACGCGGCCAGCGCATCGAACAGCTCCGACCCGATCTCGTTCTGACCACCGTCACCGCGGGTCGCGGTCACCAGCGCCGTCCTGATCCCCTGGCCCTTGGCGAGCAGCGCCAGCACGCTGTTGTTCTCGTCATCGGGGTGGGCGGTGAAGCTGATGAACGTGCCGGTCGTGTTGACCTGACGCAGGACCAGCCCCAACTCGGTACGGCCGTGTGTGCGTTCGGCCGGCTGGGCCTCGACACGCGCGAGCAGCGCGGACACCGCGAGGGCACAGCACACGCCGCCGGCGACGATCCGACCCACTTTTTTCATGGTGATCCGAGTATACCCCCGGGGCTCACGCCTGCCCGGCAAGCGCGGGCTGGCGGTCGATGATCTCGCGATAAAACGATTCGTACTCCGGCACGATGGCATTGACGCAGAATCGCTCCAGGACCGAGGCGAGCGCCGCTTCCGACATCGCTCGATGGCGCGCCTGATCCCGCAGAATCTCGACGCCGCTGGCCGACATCGCCTCGAGATCGTCGGGATCGTGCAGAAACCCGGTGACGCCGTGGTCGATCACCTCCGGCAAGCCGCCAACCCGCGACGCCACGACCGGCACCTGGCACGCCATCGCCTCGAGCGCGGCCAGACCGAAGCTCTCCTGTTCGGAGGGCAAGAGGAAGAGGTCGGACACCGACAGCAAGGGAACGACCTGTTCCTGCTCGCCGAGTTGCTCGACCGCGTCGCTCACCCCGAGCGTCCGAGCGCGTCGAGCCGCTCGATCGAGGTCCGGTCCGTCGCCAACCAGCAGCAAACGCGCCGGGACCTCCGACCGGATACGCGCGAAGATCTCGATCACCGCCTCCGGGCGCTTCACGGCGCGAAAGTTGGACACGTGCACGACCAGCCGGGTCTGGTCATCGCCCCCGGTCAACCTGGCCCTCAGCTTGGAGTCCTCGATGCGCCGGTGGATCTGACAATCGAGAAAGTTGGGGATGACTCGAATCTCGGCCCGCACCGGCAGCTGGCGGTAGGTGTCGTCGCGGAGGCTTTTTGACACCGCGGTCACGCCATCGGACTGGTCGATGCAGAACGCGGCCGTTTCCGAGTAGGAACTGTCACTCCCGATCAGCGTGACGTCGGTGCCATGGAGGGTCGTGACCACACGCGGCACCTTGGACCCGGGGTTGTTGGCGAGAATCTGCCGTGCCAGATACGCGGCCGCTGCGTGGGGAATCGCGTAGTGGGCGTGGATGATGTCGAGGTCGTAGTCGCGGCTGACCTGGACGATCTTGTTGGCGAGCGAGAGCAGGTACTGGGGCTCGCGGAACAGCGGATAGCCAGGCGTCTGCACCGCGTGGAACGCGAGCCCGACGTGATAGTCGGGCACGCGGAACGGCAACTCGGTGCTGATCAGCCTGACCTGATGGCCGCGGTCGGCTAGGGCCTTGGCCAGCTCGGTGGCCACGATGCCGCTGCCCCCGACCGACGCGTAACAGACAATCCCGACGTTCATGATCCCTCAGTGCGAGCAGCCTTCATTTCATCACGCCTGCCCGCTGGAGGGGTTCTCGCACGACGAACCCTTCCGCCCACTCGACCCCGATGGCGGCACCGAACCCCCCGTCGCGGCTCTCGATGAGACGACGGAACGATGATGCCGTGAGACGCGTCGCGACCGCATCCGAATCGCGGGGCGCGAACTGACTGCGGTGACAATCGAGCGCTCGCCGCTTGCGGTCGTAGTGGTCCGACACGTTGACAACGAACGACGGCGTCCCCGCGTTGTTGATGTAGTAGTAGCAGACCCAGTCGGGACGCCACGCCTCGCCCGGGGCGTCGAAGCGCCTCAGCCCGCTCTTGAAGACAGCGGTCGCCAGCAAGCGGCTCGCCGCCACATGATCGGGGTGACGGTCGTCCCAGTAGGGAATCAACACGGTGGCGGGGCGACTCCGTCGGAGGAGCGCCACCGCGTCGCGAAGCTGGTCGTCTCCGCCGATCGCGCCATCGGGCCATTCGAGATTCTCGCGCCATGAAGTGCCCAGCGTCTCCGCCGCCGCGTCAGCCTCGGCCAGACGCTCTTCGATGGTTCCGTTGCTCCCGAATTCACCCCGGGTCAAGTCGCACAACCCCACCGTCCGGCCTTGACTCGTCGCCTTCGCCACGGTCGCGCCCGCGCCAATTTCGATGTCGTCCGGATGTGGCCCGAAGGCCAGGATGTCTACCTGCACGCGGCCTCAGAGACGGACGGTAGCGTCGATATGCTTACCCGGCACGTCCCGCCCATTCTATCTGGCTGGCCCACGCTCCCTGATCTTGGAAATTTCAATTTCGTAATCGCGAGCACAGGTCGGTGATCCCGGTAGGGCGTGCATGCCCTCTCCCCGACGGGCCTACGGCCTGGATCAGCCCGGATTCAGGGACTTCCGAACGTTCGACCGTCCCTGGCAACACCCTTGCTCACTACCAGGACGTGATGTGGGACGACTGTCTTCACCGGCGGGTTCGCGGCGCACGGTCCTCGGAACGAGGAATGTCGCTGATCGAAGTAATGATGACCACGCTGGTCATGACCATAACTCACTCCAGGCGGACCCGACCGCCACCGGTCCCCAGAACTCGCGCTTCGTGAACCAGGTCTACATCGGCGATACCGAGGGCAGTCTGTGGCGCTTCGACCTGAGCAACAGCTCAGGGACGGCGTCGATGGCGGTGCCGATCGAGACCTTCGACGCGCAGGAGGAGCATCCGTTCTTTGCCTCACTCGCGCTGCTCAACGTCGGTGGACCGACCCGTTATCTGTTCATGGCCACCGGTGTCGACATCATGCCGGACCGGATGAATATGGAATACTTCCGGGTCATCGGGACCAAGGACGACGCCTCGAAAAGCAAGCCGGCCAAGAAGGAATTCGACTTCGCGGTGACCCGGCACGCCGGCGTCAGCGGCGACGAGCGGCCGATCTCGGCGCCGGCGGTGGCGGGTGACGTGGTGTTCTACACCACCACCACGGAGTATCCGAACGACCCGTGCCGTCGGTGTGAGAGCGCCCTCTATGCACTGACCTACGACGGCAACGTGGCCTACGGCAACGGCAGCGGCGCCGGAGGCGTCGCGGGCAGCAAGAAGTCGAAGGGCACCAAGGGCAAGAAGACCAAGAAGGGCAAGGTCGCCAACCAGCCGTCCACCGAAGCGATCACCACCTGGGAAGGACGCCCATCCTCACCCTTCGTGGCCGACCAGCACCTCTACTTCACCGCGGACGACCAGCTGCGCATCTTCGGCGACCCGGACGACTTCAACAACGGCGTGACGGCGCAGGGCGTACGGGTCACTTCCTGGCGGGAGCAACGACCATGACCGCGCTGGTGAAGTGCCCGGCCTGCGGTGCGGGAGTATCGCACAATCTGCCCGCGATGAGAGACACCACTGAAGGGCGCGCCAATCCTCGAGCACAGCACGCGCCGGGCCCCAGACCTTGACCGAGTCGATGCGCTCGACGAGGAACCGACGACCTCGCTTGGTCCAGAGCTGGATCCGGACGCCGAGGAACAGGAGCCGAAGGCGCCGGTCTTCGACGAGGACATCAGTTCGCTGTTTCCGGAACGACGTCATTTCGGAGGGGTCGACTTCCTCCTGGTGGCCGGTCTGGTGGGCTGGCTGGCGCTGTTCAGCGACGTCAAGTTGTGGCTCGACGGCGGACTGGCGACCTTCGGGATGAACACCGCTGAAGTGGGCGCCCTCCGGGCGGTGCTGGCGACCGGCGTGTACTCGGACGAGAACGACACGGACGCCTCCGATGACGAGGACGAGCAGGACGAGACGGAACTCACGGCCCGCGAGCCACGGTCACGACGAGCCTCAGTCCTTCCGCTCGAACCAGCGCCCGTCCGGCACGCCGAACCTGAGCCGATCCCGGCAGTCGGTTCCCTCGAGGACGGAAATCGGTGGTTCGACGACGGCGAGTTCGAGCTGGCCCGGACTCAGTTCGAGGCGGTGCTCGCCGCGGAGCCGGAGCACGCACAGGCGCACAACAACCTCGGACAGACGCTGGTGCGTCTCGGTCACCCCGCGGAGGCGGTCGAGCATCTCGAGGCGGCCACTCGCCTCGATCCAGGCAGCTGGGCGTATCGATTCAACCTGGCGCACACGCTGGCCGAGCTGGGCTGGTGGCATCGAGCCGTGGCGGAGTACCGGCAGGCAGCCACCCTCTTCCCCGACGACTACGCGACGCAGTACAACGTCGGGCGGGCGCTCCACGAGTGGGGCGACTACCGCGCGGCGGCCGAGAGCTACCTCCGTGCGATCGCCATCGCACCGAACGAGTCCCGGTTCTATCTGTCGCTGGCCACGACCTACGAAGCCATGGCGCGTCCGGCTGACGCCGCGGAAGCGTACGACCGATACCTCTCCATGGAGCCTGGCGCCGGCGAACGGGAGGCGATCGAGGCCAGAGCGGCCTCGCTCAGAGCTGCCGTCGCGGCAGCCGCCGCCGGTCCCTAGCGCCCCCTCCGTCGACGCTCGGCGCGCGCCCGAGGACTGGCGAAACAGTGCCGGCCGGGCGTAGACTGAAGCTAAGGGACAGACCATGAAATCTCTGACGCTCGGAGTCCTCGCGATCATGGCGCTGGGGCTTGGCGCGAGCTACGCGTCGAGCCAATCGCTGGTCGAGCTCGCAAAGCAGGAGCAAGCGCGCCGAGCGGCCCTGGCCGAGAAGAAGACCACCGAGACCGAGGCCGGGCCGAAGGTCTACACGAACGCGGATCTTCGCGCGGCTGGACGGCTGACCACCCGGGCAGGCGATCCACCACCGCCGCGACCGGCCGCCGCCGAGGACGAGGCCGGGGCCGAGAGCGAGCCCGCGAGCGACGAACAGCAGTGGCGAAATCGGATTGAGGGGGCTCGGCAAGCGCTGGAACGTGCCGAGACGATGGCCGCCGCGCTCCAGAACCGGGTGGACGGCCTCTGGGCGGATTTCACGGCACGTGACGATCCGGGTCAACGAGCGGTGATCGAGGCCGACCGACAGGCGGCCCTCGATGAGCTCGAGAACACCACCGCCAAGATCGAAGAGCTGACCCAGGACATCGCCGATATCGAAGAAGAAGCCAGGCAGGCCAACGTGCCCCCGGGCTGGCTGCGGTAGCGCACGAATGCGCCGGAACGACGGGTGTCGGACCCAGTGCGACACTGAGATCGGCTTCACACTCGTCGAGCTGATGATGGTGGGCGCGATTGCCACGATCCTCCTGGCCATCACCTCCATCAGCATCGGCCATGTGCTCGAGAGCACGCGCGGTGACGCGGCGCTCTCCGGGGTGATGTCGCAGCTGCGACAAGCTCGCGACCTAGCCATCAACCGACGCCGATCGATCCAGGTCGAGTTCGTGGCGCCAAATCAGATTCTGACCACCCTGCTCGACATCCCGAGCGGCACGACGCTGGTGCGCCAGTTCTTCCTCGAAGGGAACGTGCAGTTCGTCAACTTCGGGACCGTGCCCGATACCTCGGATGGGTTTGGCGACTCGGCCGCGGTCGACTTCTCGGACGCTACCCCGCGATTCACGGTGGAGGACACCCTGGTCGACAGCTCGAGCGCGACGATGAGCGGCACCATCTATCTGGGACTGCAGAACGAGCCGCTGTCGGCGGGCGCGGTCACCGCGTTTGGCGGCACCGGTCAGGTCCGTGGCTACCGATGGAACGGCACGAGCTGGGTGGAACAGTGAGCAGCGGACGCACAGAGGGCGGATTCACGCTCATCGAGACCATCTTCGCCCTGGCAATCATGACGACGGGGCTCCTCGGGCTGGCGGGCGTCTTCTCCTACGACATGCTGTCGCTCAATAGAGCTGCTGATCGCAAAGGAGAAGGCCACCGAAGGGATCGAGAGCGTCTTCCTGGCTCGAGACACACTCCAGGTCAGCTGGGATCAGGTCCGGAACCAGGCGGCCGGTGGCGTGTTCCTGAACGGCTCGGACTCCGGTTGTTACGCACCGAGACCGGCCAGCGCGAGGAGCAACAGCAGCAGCGTCCCGGCACCGGTGCGCCAGGCAGTTGCCCCGTCTCGACGGACGGGTCGGCCGTCGCCTCGAAACACTCGTCAGTTCTCCTCGGTACGGAACGCGGGAGCGGCGTTCCGGTGTGATCCGCTAGCGTTTGCCCGAATACTCGAGCATCTGGGCGGTGAAGTCCCGCGGATAGGAAATCGCGACGTCGGTAATGGCGCCCGACCCGTCGAACTCCGCCTCCAGCTTCGGCTGCACGAACCCGGAGTAGGACGGCAGGCCCACTGATTCGACCCGCGCGACCACCTCATCCCGCAGCGCCGGGTCGAAGTGGATCCCGTGGGCCTCGAACAGGGCGCGCGCAGCATCGTAGTCGCCTTCGGACTTGATGCGCTGAATCTCGGCGAGCAGCGTCGCCGTCCCGTCCCGGAACGCCCGCCAGTCGACCATGACATAGTAGGTCTTGCCGTCCCGTTCGCGGCGTTCGATCGCCGCGGTGTTCTCCATGAGCCAGTACACGATCATCTGGCGGTTCCGCATGTGGTCTTCTTCGATCTGCGACCCCTCGCGGACCCGGCGCAACTGCAAGAGCGCGTTCCTCGTATAGCTCTCGTACTCGGCCATGACGATCTCTTCGTGCGCATCCGCTGGCAGTACCCCGAGCTCGACCAGCTTCGGGTCAGGCAGGAAGTAGAGCCCCACCAGATCGGCACGAGCCTCTTCGAGCGCCGAATACTGCTCCTTGAGGTCCGCTTGCGCGTTCCCGCCCAGACGCTCGGCCAGCTGGCCCGACGCGTGGCCGATGACCTCGTGCATGTTGGTCGTCATCTCGCCGGCCAGTCCGCCCCAGCGCCGGGACCGCTCCGCCTCCGCCTCGGTCCAGGCGAACTCCTGCCGGTAGTTGGCGGGTCGGCTGAGGTCGTACGCCTCGGTCACGTTCGAGAGCGACACGGACTTGCTGCCGTACTGCTCGCGCACGACCTGATCGTTGGGGAGGTTGATGCCAATCGGCGTGATCGGGCCGGAATCGCCGGTCTCGATGACCACGTCGATGGCGTTGGCGGTAATCCCGGTGACATTCGGTTTCCGGTACTTCGGGTCCCAGGGCATCCGATCCTCGAACCATTGGGCGTTGGCGGCCAGGGTCTTGATGGCGCCGGTCTTCTCCGGGTTGACGTAGAACACGAGCGCTTCCCACGCCCCCTTGGCGCCCCGCGCGTCCATGTACACCTCGGTAAACCCGTTGATGGTGTCGACCGTCGACGCCTGGTCCTCGACCCAGGCAATGTCATACGCCCGCTGGTCGAGGGGAGCGCCGGTGCGGTAGTAGGCGACGTTGGCGGTGAGCGCCTTGGCCATCGCCTCGCTGGCGAACGGAATGGCGGATTCGAGATGCATGATGATCTCGGAGATCTCGTCACTGTAGCGGCCGCCGACCCGGTAGACCTCCTCGACCAGCTGACCGTCCCGCTTGACCAGACGGGAGGTCAGGGGAAACTCCTCCTCGAACCCATCGAGATCGGCCATCGTGACGTCTTTGTAGAGGTTGTTCGCGCTCGACTGCAGGATGTCCTGCCCTGGCCCCGGTGTCTTATTGGTGACGATCGGGTCGACGTCCGGGTCAAAGAACAGCGGGGCCATTCGCCCGAGCATGTCCGACACCGTCTCACCGTCCCGGGTGGGAAAACGGGCGCCATTGGTCGCGGCCGTCTCGGCCGCGGCCGAGAACGCCTCAGGCGTCACCTCGAGGACGAACTTCCTCGCGGTCAGGTTGTTGTAGGGCCCGGTGTTGAGCCAGAACAGCTTGGTGTAGGTGTGAATCGCCTCGAGCGTGGCCGCCGGAATGCCACGGGCGTGGGTCAGCATCTCCTCAAGCACCTCTCGCATCTCGAGGTTGTGCTCGTAGCGCTGGTCATAGTAGATGTCGCGACCGGCCACCGCGGCTCGGGACAGGTGCCAGATCAGGGTCTTCTCGCGCAACGAGAGCCCCTCGAAGCCGTCGGCATACAGCTGCACGATCGCCGCTTCGCCGACCCGCTCGAGCAGATAGGACCGCTCGCTGACCTCCTGAGCCACCACCGGCCCCCCGCTCATCACTACCCCGCACGCCATCGTCATCGCTACTCCCAGCGTCCGCATCACACCCTCCCGGATTCGGCGGTCACGCCCCGTCGTTGATTTGCTAAGCTGTCTCACGGAGCCGCAAGACCGCCTCGATAATTTTACCTCCGCCACCTGGTCCAGGGAGCCGCCTATGACTCCGGTTCGATCCGTTCGAGTAAGCCTTCCTACGCTGGTCTTCACTGGCTGCCTGACGGTGGCTGGACTGGCCAGCGCGCAGGACCGGCTCCTGACAATTGACGAGATCTACCACCCGGATGCCAGGATCGATTTCTCGGGCGGGGTCCCGTCCGGGCTGACCTGGCTGTCCGACAGCGACTATCTCCTGCGAGACCGCGACCCGGCGGGTCGGACGGCCCTGATGGCCGTCGACGCGGACAGCGGGGACCGTCGACCATGGGTGGACGCCGCCGCGCTCGAGCAAGCCCTGGCCGCGCTACCGGGGCTGGGTACCGATAACTCGCGGGCCCTTGTGAGACGGGGGCGGTACACCTGGAATCATGACCACTCGGCGGCGGTGCTGGAGAGCGGCAACGACCTCTACCTTCTTCGTCGCCCGGTGGATCAAGAGGGCGGCGTCAGCCGGTTGACGCGCGACCCTGCGCGGGAGTCGATGCCGTCGTTCAGTCCAGACGGCCAGCTGGTGGCCTTCGTCCGGAACCACGACCTCGTCGTGGTCGACATCGACGCCCATCGCGAGTGGGCACTGACCGAGAACGGCAGTGAAGATCTGCTGAACGGCGAGCTCGACTGGGTGTACCAGGAAGAGATCTATGGCCGCGGGAACTTCAAGGGCTACTGGTGGAGCCCTGACTCGGCCCATGTCGCCTACCTGCAGACCGACGAGAGCCCGGTCCAGGAGTTCACGGTGGTCGACCATATCCCGTATCGGCTCAAGTTGGAGACCACCGACTACCCCAAAGCGGGCGACCTGAACCCACTGGCCCGACTAGGTGTGGTGTCGGCGGCGGGAGGCGAGACCGTGTGGGCCGACCTGGGGCGCTACACCCCGACCGACCTCCTGATCGTCTCGGTCGGCTGGACCCCGGACGGGGATGCGGTCGTCTTCCAAACGCAGAACCGGGAGCAGACGTGGCTCGACCTGAACCTCGCCGACCCGGCGACCGGCGAGTCGACCCGGCTGTTTCAGGAAACCACGCCGGCCTGGGTCGACGTACACGGCGACCCGACCTGGCTCACGGATGGAACCTTTCTCTGGCTGAGCGAGCGGTCTGGCTACAAGCACGCCTACCACTACGAGAGCGACGGCACACTGATCGGCCAGCTCACCGATGGCGAGTGGGAGCTACGCACCCTCCACGGAGTGGACGAAGCCAACGACTGGGTCTACTTCTCAGGCACCGAGCGGAGCCCGATCGGGGGCGATGTCTACCGGGTCCGGCTGGACGGCTCGCAGCTGACGCGGCTGTCTGATCGGCCGGGCACCCACAGCGCCACCTTCAACCCGTCCTTTACCCGCTACCTCGACACCTGGAGCGACATTCACACTCCGCCCCAGGTACGCGTCCATCAGGCCGATGGCGCCGAGGTCCGGGTGGTCGCCGACAACTACGTCAGCGCGCTCTTGAGGTATCAGCTCTCGACACCAGAGTTCCTACAAGTCGACAGCCGGGACGGCTTCGCGATGGAGGCGATGCTTCTCAAACCACCCGACTTCGACCCGTCGCGCCGCTACCCGGTGTTTCAGCACACCTACGCGGGTCCCCACGCCCAGCAGGTCCGAAACCGCTGGGGCGGCAGCGCCATGATGTTCTACCAGCTGCTGGCTCAGCATGGGATCGTCGTCTGGGTGATGGACAACCGGACGGCCAGCGGCAAAGGCGCGGTCTCGACCTGGCCGGTCTACCAGAATTTCGGAGAGCTCGAGCTTCGGGACATCGAGGACGGCATCGCCTGGCTCAAGGAGCAGCCGTGGGTCGATGGCGCCCGGATCGGCATCGAGGGCTGGAGTTACGGCGGGTTCATGACCAGCTATGCGCTCACCCACAGCGACAGTTTCGTGATGGGCATCGCCGGGGGGACGGTGAGCGACTGGCGTGACTACGACACGATCTATACCGAACGGTTCATGCGGATGCCGCAGAACAACCCGGAGGGCTACCGCAAGAGCTCGCCACGCTTCAAGGCCGCCGACCTGTCCGGCTCGCTGCTGCTGATTCACGGCACCATGGACGACAACGTCCACCTCCAGAACACGCTGCAGTTCGTCTACGAGCTGCAGAAGGCGGGCAAGCAGTTCGACCTGATGCTCTACCCACGCTCGCGCCACGGCATCACCGACCCGGAGCTGAACACGCATCTACGGCATCGCATGCTCGAGTTCGTCCTCGAGCACCTCGAGCCGTCTGGAGCGGCGCCCGCCGGGTCGTCGGGTCCTCGCTAGTCTCCTGTGTCCCTGCGTCACGCGTTCGAGCACGACCAGACGGTCATCGCCGCCGAGCTGCGCCCCCCCCGCACCCAGCTCGACGCCACCGCCGGCATCGACGCCTGGATCGACACCTATCACGCCGTCCGTCGCTTGGCGCGCCAGGACACCTTCGTGTTCCTAACCGACAGTGCGGTTGGTCAGCAGGAGGAAGACAGCCTCAGGCACCTCGAGGTCAACCTTGGCACGCAGGCGCCGAGAGACCGGGTCGTACCGTTCCTGACCACGAAACACCCGCTTGAGTACTGCCTGATCTATGCGGATCGCGCTCACGCCCTTGGCTTCGACACGCTGGTGATCCTGGGCGGTGACCGCCACGTCGGTCCGCCACGCTGTGTCGAGCACAGCTGGCAGCTCCGAGCCGAGATCCGGTCGCGTCAACCGGCGATGCTGCTCGGGGGATGGGCGAATCCGGCCAGAGATGCCGAGACCCAGGTCGGATACCTGGCGGCCGCCTCGGCCACCGCCGACTTCTATCTGACGCAGATCGTCTCTCACCACGATCCCGTCCCGGTCGAACAGTTTGTCGTGGAGGCGCGACGCGCGCAGCTACGGCCGCCGGGGGTGTTCGGTGTCTTCTACTACCGCAGCGCGAACCCCAGGACCCTCGAGGTCCTGAGCAACTTCCTGGCCGTACCGGCCGAGGCGCTGACGCGGGAGTTCGAAGGCGGAGCGAGCGCTGAGCTGATCTGCGCCCGGACCATCCGCTGCCTCAGGGATATGGGAGCTCGACACGTCTACGTGAGCAACTTGCCGATCGGTCGGGCCGCGCAGACGCTCGCCCGGATCATCGAACTGACCAACAACGAGTCGACCTGACCTCTCCGGTCACCCCCGGGCTGCCTATCTGCGCTGCCGACGCGCACGCGCGGCCACTGCGGTCTCGGCCGCCCGGCGCCTCGCGCGGTCGAAGGACAGACTCCCCGGGCCGGTCAACCAGAGACTCACGAGGGCTCCGACGAGCAGCAGGTCGAACTCGTAGCCGTGCGCGACCCCCGGCTCGAGCGCCCAGTTGAGAAACAGCCCGTGGGGCACGCGCGCCTGCCAGCTCAGCGCCGCGGTAGCCAACGCGAGGACCGGCGTGATCCATCGGGTGAATGCCCCCACCACCAGCGAGGCGCCACCCACCACCTGCAGACCGCCCAGGGTCATCGCCACAATGTCGGGTCGACCAACACCGAGCTCGGCCAGGATGGCGTCGGTCGCCTCGGCGGCGACAGGCGGCGCCGGCACGAAGGCAATCAGCCCATGCGCGATGCACACGGCGCCGACGACGAGCCGCAGGACGGTCGGACCAAAACCGCTCATGGCGAGTCGGGCTATTGTGTCAAACGGAACCAGAGTCCGAGCAACTGCTTCACCAACGGGGTCACCCGACCGACGCTGTATTGAAAGGCCGTCCGGCGGATGGCGTCGGACTGCGTCGGATACGGATGGATCACGCCGGACAAGGTCGACAGTCCGAGTTTCGCGACCATCGCCAGGGTGACCTCGCTGATCATCTCCCCCGCGTGTCGCGCCACGATCGTCGCCCCGAGGATCTCGTCGGTGCCGTGTCGGGTGTGAATCCGCACGAACCCCTCGTCCTCGCCGTCGGTGAGGGCCCGGTCAACCGTCTGCCAGGGCTGGGTGTAGGTCGTCACTCTCACCCCCTGTGTCTCGGCTTGCTGGGCCGACAGCCCGACATGGGCCACCTCCGGATCGGTGTACGTGCACCAGGGCATGGTCAGGGTGCTCAAGCGACGTCGTCCGGGAAAGAGCGCGTTCTGGACCGCGATGTGTGCCGCGTCCTCGGCCGCGTGGGTGAACTGCCAGGCCATGCAGACGTCACCGGCGGCGTAGATCCTGGAATTGGAGGTCTGGAGGGTGTCGTCCACCGTGATGCCGCGCTGGTCGTGATTGACGCCGGCCGTCTCGAGCCCCAGCCCCTCCGTGTTCGGCCGTCTCCCGGCCGCCACGAGGATACGGTTGACCGAAACGATCTCGTCTCCGCGATCGGTGGCCAGAAAGACGCGCCGCTCGTCTCCGTCCAGCTCGACCCGCTGGATGGTGGCACCCAGCACCAGTCGGACCCCGTCACGCTCCAGCTCGGCCTGGACGATGGCCGCGGCGTCGGGATCCTCCCGTGGCAGGAGCCGCGGGCTCATCTCGAGGAGCGTCACCTGGGCGCCGAGCCGCTGAAACGCCTGCGCCAGCTCCGCCCCGATCGGTCCACCGCCGATCACCGCGAGTCGGTCGGGACATTCGGTCAAATTGAAGACCGTGGCGTTGGTCAGGTAGCCGGCATCCTCGAGCCCGGGAATCGGCAGCCGCGCCGCCCGGGCGCCGCTGGCCACGACGGCTCGTCGAAATCGCAGTGTCTCGCCGGCCACCTCCAGCGTCGTCTCGCCGGTGAACGTCCCCTCGCCCAGGAACACGTCGATGCCCTTCTCGTCGCGGTAGCGAGCGGCCGAGTCGTGTGGACTGATACGCGCCCGGATCCGGCGCATGCGTTCCATCACGGAAGCGAAGTCAGGCGTCGCGCGTGATGCCGTCCACCCGAGTGCCGCCGCGGCCCGTTGTTCGGCAAAGAAGCGGGATGAGCGCAGAATGCTCTTCGAGGGCACGCATCCCACGTTCAAACAATCGCCTCCCATCAGCTCACGCTCGACCAGCGCAACCCGCGCCCCCGCGCCGGCCGCGAATGAAGCGGCGATGAGTCCGGCGGTGCCAGCGCCCACCACGACCAGGTGGTAGCGACCGGCGGGCGTGGGGTTCACCCAGTCGTCGGGGTGGACGTTGGCCAGTAGCACGCGATTGTGGGTGTCGAGGGGGGACAACACGCCGGATGGGGAGGCCATGCGCAACTCCGTACGGTCGTCGGGGCGGACCGCCGGCGCCAGTCGCCGGCTGTGGGACCGCCGCCACGACGGTCCACGACGCGCTCAGGACGCCTTGTCCGGAGGCGGAGGCTCTTCGTTGGCCAGCAGGGCCGCCGGCACCCCTTCCGAAGCGCGCGGCCGGAGGATCTCGTCGATGAGGAACAGATCAGTGAGGATGGCGCGCAGGTGGATCGACCCGTTCAGGTTGTCGATGACCGCGCTGCTGATGGTCTCTTGCGCTGCGACGAGTTGGAGCGCCGCACGGGATTGCAGCGCGTCCTGACTGAGCACGGTGATGAAGCCGTCATAGGCGGCGAGCGGCTCGAGCCCACGCTCCCGCACCGTCGCCGCGAGGAACTCGCCAAGGCCCTCGAGCGCGCGGTCCATCTGCTCGATGGCAGTACGCACGCTGCCATCGCCACTGCCCGGACCGCCACGCGACCCCTTGGCGGCGTACCCGAGGAAGAGCTCGTAGCTGCTCTCGATCGCGTCGATCCGCGTACGCAGCGCTGTTGTCGATGAGTCCGTCACACGCCTGTCCCAGCCCGAGCCGTGATGCGCCGGTCCCCGGCTAGCCCTTCGAGTCGACCTTCCACTTATTGGGATCGAAGTGCGACAGATAGTCGGACTTGCTCACCCACCCGAAGATCATCGACTTGGTGATCCACAGTTTGTCGGGGCGTACCGCGAAGTAGATGTGGGTGATCGTCAGCAGGACGAACAGGACCGCCGCGAACCCGTGGATCGAGTACACGACCCCCCAGTCGCCTTCCGTGAAGAACGCGTCGTTACGCGGAATGACGGGCGTGTCGATGCGGAGCATCATCAGCAGGCCGGTGACCGACACGAGCAGGCCGAAGATCGAGACCGCCATGTGATAAAGCTTGTGGTCGAGCGGGTATTTCCCGTGCTTGCCGACATCGACCGACTGCCCCAGCTGCCGCTTGGTCCGCTGGACCGCTTCCTTCAGGTCACCCGGCAGAATCCAGATCGACCAGAAGTCCAAGAAGAACGAGGCATGGACGATGTGGTAGAGGATGCACAGGATCAGAATCAGGCCGGCGATCCAGTGGATGTTGAGCCACGCGAACTCCAACCCGACGATCGGCAGGAACCCGGTGCCCAGCAGCACCAGCATCGATGCCGCCATGACCCAGTGGAACATCCGGGCGGCACCGGTATGCCGCACGATCTTCTCCGGAATCCCCTCGGCCCCGGCCACGTCGCCGCCCTCGGCGACCAGCTTCGGCTTCCAGACGACCGAGTAGACCGCGTGAAAGAGCACGAACGCGATACCAGCCCAGAAGGAGATGGTCAGGAGTGACCAGGAGATGCGAATCAGTATCTCCTGTCCCCACGGATCGGTTCCTGTTTGAAACAGTTCCATATGCTCCCCCGTACGTCGATCGGCCTGCCACGGCCTCACAAACGGCGCCGCCCCACCTTTTGGTGATGCGTACTAGGCGGGAAGAATACCGGGGTCGCCGGGAGGTTTCAACTGATTCTTCAATGTAGGATGCGTTGATGGCCTCGCGATCGAGGTGGACGAGATTCGAACGAGCGGCGGTCGGACTGGGAGTCGTGGGAATGGTGACCGCGGTGCTGGCCATCAGGTCGGCGGCCGTCCCGACCCTCGGCCGCTTGTCGACAGACCGTCCGCTCATCCTCTCGATCCAGGTCGGCTCGCCCGAGATCGGCTATCAGACCGGCGACGACCAGCTGGCCCGTTGGGCGGCGGAAGCGTGGGAACGGGCCCTCCAGGGGCGGCTGATGTTTCGGCCGGGATCACCCGAAGATGCCCAGATCACCCTTGAGTGGACAGGGGGCACGACCGGACGATTCGGGGACATGCGCCCGGTACTTGTCAGGGGCCGCAGGGGCGCGGTGCTCCGGATCCGCCCCCGAACCAGCGGCTTCGGCGCCGAGGTGGACCGACGTGCGGCCGAGGATCCGCTCTTCCGGGCCTCGGTCGTCTATCTGACCTGCTTGCACGAGCTTGGCCACGCGCTTGGCCTCTCGCACACCGACGACCAGCGCGACATCATGGTCGACTTCAGCACGGTGAGCCAGGCATCGGTCTTCTTCGAGCACTACCGCCAGCAGCTGGAATCGGTCGACCACATCGCGGCCCATTCAGGGCTCTCGGCCAACGACCTGCGCCGGATCCGGTCGCTGTACGACGTCGGCGGCTGAGACCTCCCTCTTCGGGCCTTCGCCCCAAACCCCACTGACGTGGGCCCCACGCGGGTCCGATTGAACTTTTGTCGTCATCAAACGTATGATTCAAATGAACGTTTGAATTAGGCGCTTTCTCACCAGCACCATGGCAACAGATACCAAACAACGGATTCTCGACGCGGCCGAGCGGCTGTTCGCCGACCACGGTTTTCCGGCGACCTCGATGCGGGACATCACCAACGAGGCCGACGTGAACCTGGCGGCGGTCAACTACCACTTCGGCTCGAAGGAGGCACTGCTCATTGCCGTCATCGAGCGGACGGCTGCGCCCATCAACCGGGATCGGCTGGAGCGTCTGGATGCGCTGGAGCGTGACGCGGGCGGCGGGCCGGTGGATGTCGAAGCGCTCATCAGGGCTTTTCTCGCCCCGATGTTCGACCGCTGGTCGCTCTGGGGGAAGAGCGAACCGAAGATCCTGAAGCTGGTCGGCCGGATTCACGCCGAGGTCGACCAGGAGTTGCGGGCCAAGTTCATCCGTCAGTTCGACACGGTGTTCGCGCGCTATGCCGTCGCCTTCCAACGCAGTCTCCCCGAGCTCCAGGCCGGCGACGTGCACTGGCGCATGCTGTTTCTCGTCGGCTCGATGGCGCACACCATGACCTGGGGCGCCTCGATCATCGCGACCGATCGCGGGGCGCGGCGGGAACCGGGCGAGATCCTCGAAGCGCTGGTCCGGTTCGCGGCCGACGGGATGAGCGCCCCCGCCCCACAGGGGGTCGCGGTGCCCGCCGGAGGCATGCGATGAAGCGGTTCCTCCTGGCGACCACGGTGCTGGTGGCGGTGGGCTGCGCCTCGGCCCCGCCCGTGGATCCCCCCGCGCTCGCCGTGGAGACGCCGGCGGCGTGGACCACCGACGCTGGCGCCGGAGCGTTGCCCGAGCTCGACTGGTGGACCGACTTTGGTGACCCGGGACTGGATGCGGTCATCGACAGCGCGCTGAGCAACAACTACGACCTGCAGGCGGCGGCCGCTCGTCTCGACCAGGCTGCCGCGGACTCCCGCATTGCGGGCGCGGACCTGTTGCCCACCGCCCAGGTGGGCCTCAACGGATCGAAGCGAAAACAGAACTTCATCGGATTTCCGATCCCCGGCGCCGAGGATCGGGTGCTGAGCACGATCTTCTCGAACTATGGCGTCTCGCTCGACGTCGCCTGGGAACCGGACCTGTGGGGACGCCTCCGGGCCGGCGCGCGCGCGGCCCTCGCCGATCTCCAGTCCAGAGCGGCGGATCTGCGCGCTGCGCAGCTCTCGCTGGCCGGGCAGACCACCAAGGCCTGGTTCGCGGTCGCCGAAGCGCGCCAACAGCTCCGTCTGGCCGAAGCCTCGGTCGATAGCTTCCGCACCTCGTCCGACCAGGTGCGTGATCGGTTCGAGCAGGGCCTCCGACCGTCGCTCGATGTCCGACTGGCGCTCTCGAACCTCGCCAACGCCGAAGCCCTGCGCGAGCAGCGACGCCAGCAACTCGACGCGGCGATCCGGCAGATCGAAGTCCTGATGGGCCGCTACGCCAGCGGTGCCCTCGATGCGCCCGAGGAGCTCCCGGACGCACCGGTCTCGATCCCCGGCGGGCTGCCGGCCGACCTGGTGTCGCGGCGCCCGGATCTGGTCGCGGCCGAGCGCCGGATTGCGTCCGCTCGCCAGCGCTGGCAGGTCGCCCGAGGCGAGCTCTATCCGCGTATCTCTCTCACCGGCAACACCGGGACGGCCACCAGCGCGCTCTCGGAGCTGATCAACGGCAACTTCGGCGTGTGGAGTCTGCTGGGCAACATCGTGCAACCGCTGTTCCAGGGTGGACGCCTTCGAGCCGGGGTGGCTCGGGCCGAGGCGAGAACCGCCGAGGAGCTGGCGGTCTATGCCAACACCGCGCTGCTGGCGTTCTCCGAAGTCGAAACCGCGCTCGCCGCCGAGGAGTTCCTCGCCGAGCGCGAGCGCTTCCTCGCCACCTCGGCCGAGCAGTCACGGGCGGCCGAGGCCCTCGCCGACGACCGGTATCGCACCGGTCTCGATGACTACATCACCGTCCTCGAATCGCAACGGCTGGCTCTGCAGGCCGAAGGCGATCTGATCGCGGCGCGTCGGCAGCGCCTCGAAAACCGTGTCGATCTGTATCTGGCTCTGGGCGGAGGGTTCGACCAGATGTCCGCCACCCGCACCGAAGAATAGCGAAACGAGCGTCAACCGATGTCACGAGTTCTCATTCGCCTCCTGAAGGTCCTTCTCCCGCTGGTCGTGCTGGCGGGCGCCGTCGGCGCCGCCTACGTGATGTACATCAACCGACCGCCGGTCGAAACCCGCGCGCCAGTCATCGAGCCGCCGAGTGTACGCGTGCAGCGGGTGGAGCTGTCGTCGGTCGATCTGACGGTCAGCAGCCAGGGCACCGTGCAGCCGCGCACCAGCAGCCAACTGGTTCCAGAGATCTCGGGCAGCGTCATCGAAGTCTCGCAGTCGTTCGCCGTCGGCGGCTTCTTCGAGGAAGGCGACGTGCTGCTCAAGATCGACCCCTATGACTACCAGCAGGCGGTGATCAGCGGGCGTTCGCAGCTCGCCCAGGCGCAGCTGCGTCTGGCCCAGGAGGAAGCAGAGGCCGAGGTTGCCCGTCGCGAGTGGGAAGAGATCGGACGCGGCGACGCCACCGCCCTGACCCTCCGCCAGCCCCAGGTCGAGGATGCGCAAGCCGCCGTCCTGGCAGCCGAGGCGGCGCTCGATCGCGCCGAGCGAGACCTCGAGCGGGCGGAGGTGAAGGCGCCCTACGCCGGCCGGGTGCAGAGCAAGGATGTCGACGTCGGGCAGTTCGTCAACAAGGGGAACACCGTCGGACGCATCTACGCGGTCGACTCGGCCGAGATCCGACTTCCGCTCCCGGACGAGGAACTGGCCTACGTCGACGTGCCGATGTCCTATCGCGGCGGCCAGCAGCAAGCCGGTCCGCGGGTCACGCTGGTCACCGACTTCGCCGGTCGTCGTCATACCTGGCAAGGTCGGATCGTCCGGACCGAAAGCGAGATCGACCCGGTGAGTCGGATGGTCCACGTGGTCGCGGAAGTCGCCGACCCGTACGCGGCCGGCGACGACCCGTCGCGGCCACCGCTGGCGGCCGGTATGTTTGTGGAGGCGGAGATCAGCGGACGCCGGGTCGATGGCGTGGTCGAGCTGCCATGGGCGGCCCTGAGAGGCCGGAACCAGGTGCTGGTGGTCGAGGACGGCGGCCGGCTCCGCTTCCGCGATATCGAGGTGCTGCGCTCGACCACCGACAGTGTCCTCATCAGCAGCGGTCTGACTGAAGGTGAGGTCGTCTGTATCTCGGCTCTCGATACGGTCACCGACGGGATGACCGTGCGCGTGATCGGGGACGACGGCGCCCCCATGGCGGCGGGGCCGACACCAGCGGGTCAGCCGGCTCCGGAAGCCGCGGCGACCGAGCCGGACAGCGCACCCGCGCCAGCGCCGGAGGCGCGACCCGCGGCGGCGCCACCAGCCGAGCGATCGGCCGCGGCGACGCCACCAACACGCGAACGGCCAGCCCGGGCGGCCCGCGAATCATCCTCGGACCGGCTGGTCCTCGACCCGTCGATGAGCCGGGAGGAGCAGATCGCGGCGATACGCAACCAGATCGCGGCGCTGCAGAACACCGATGGCGAGGACGAGACCGCAAGTCCACCCGCGGCCTCCGAGTCGCCCCGGCGCGGGCCGGCTCGAGCGGAGCGAGCCGGACGGCCGGCGGGCCGGCGTGGCCCTGGGGGGCCGGGCCCGGGCGCCCAGCGCGGACGCCGCGCACAGGCTGGAGAGCGAACCGCGCCAGCCGTGACATCCGCCCCGCCGGCCGCCCCCGCACCACCCGCCGAACCCGCACCGGCCGCTCCGGCGGCGCCGGCACCTGCGGCGGATCCGCCATCTCGAGCCCAGGCGCCGGCGGGCGCGCCCGCGCCTGATGCCCTCGAGGTATCGTCCGCCGCGCGGCCGCGGGTCGCGGTGCTGCCGTTCGCCAACCTCTCCCGGAGCCCGGCCAACGCCAGCATCGCGGATGAGATCGGCGACGTCCTGCGCACCGCCTTAGACACGGTTGGCCTCGACATCGTCTCGCTGGCGGCCAACAGTGAGGCGACAGCGCTCGAGGCCGCAGCGGGCCGGAATGCCCGCTGGTTGATTGGAGGCGGCTTTCAGCGACTCGGCAACCAGCTGCGACTCACCGGCCGGGTGCTCGCCGTGCCTGACGGTACACTCCAGGACTCGCTCAAGCTCGACGGCTCGGTCGATGACCTCGGGTCACTGACCGACGCGCTGGTCGAACAGCTCCGCACCGAGCTCGACCTGGGCGGCACGGCCCCGGCGGCAGACGCGCCGTCCGAACGGGTGGGCATGGGTCGGCGGCCGGGGGTCGCGGTGGCCCAGTTCGCCAATATCTCCCGTGATCCGGAGGACGCCCGGATTCAGCAGGCGATCGCGGCCGCGGTGGCAGGCGGACTCGGCGAGTTGACGGGCGTGGCGGTCGTGCCGCTCGACGGCCAGGTCGACGAAGCAGCGGCGCTGACCGCCGCCGCCTCCCGACAGGCCGTCTGGCTGATCAGCGGCGGCTTTCAGCAGGTGGCGGGTCAGTTGCGGCTGACCGCGCGGCTGCTCGACGTGGCGAGCGGCTCCTTCCTCGAGACGGTGAAGGTCGACGGACCGGTCGACCAGCTGCCCGAGCTGCTTCATGAGGTGGTCAGCACCCTGCGAAACGCGGTCGACGCCCAGGCCGCCCAGGTGGTCGACGCGGCTACCGACCGGAGGCGCCCATGAACCGGGTCATCGACTGGTTCGCGCGCAATACCGTCGCCGCGAACCTTTTGATGGTGTTCATCATCGTCAGCGGGGCGATCTCCGCCTTCACCGTCAAGCAGGAGGTCTTCCCGGAGTTCTCGCTCGACATGATCACCATCGAGGTGCCGTATCTCGGCGCGGCGCCCGAGGAGGTCGAGGAAGCGGTCAACGTCAGAATCGAGGAGGCGGTCCAGGGGGTCGACGGCATCAAGCGGATCACCTCGACCGCGGCTGAGGGTATCGGCACCGTCAGGATCGAGCTCGAGCTTAGCGCCGACGCGCGGAAGGTGGTCGACGACGTCAAGAGCAACGTCGACGCGATCGACACCTTCCCGGTCGAGACCGAGAAGCCGGTGGTCCGCGAGCTCACCTCGAGGCGGGGCGTGATCGATGTCGCCGTCTCCGGCCCCACCGACGAGGGCACGCTGAAGACCGTCGCCGAACGGGTACGGGACGACCTGTCGGCGTTCCCGGAAATCACGCAGGTCGATCTGGTGAATGCCCGGCCGTATGAGATCTCGATCGAGGTGTCGGAGTCGGCGCTCCGGCGACACAACCTGTCGTTCGACCAGGTCGCCGACGCCGTCCGACGTTCGTCGCTCGACCTTCCGGGAGGATCGGTCCGGACCGAAGGCGGAGAGATCCTCCTTCGTACGATCGGCCAGGCCTACCGGGGCAATGAGTACGAAGAGCTGGTGCTGTGGACCCGCCCGGACGGCAGCCGTCTCCTCCTCGGCGAGGTCGCCACGGTCATCGACGGCTTTGCCGAAACCGATCAGATGGCGCGGTTCGACGTCGAACCCTCCGTGTTGGTGTCGGTGTTCCGCACTGGCGAACAGAGTGCGCTCGACATCGCCAACGTGGTCCACGACTACGTCGCCGATTCGGCGGGATGGCTGCCCGCGGGAATCAAGCTCACCACCTGGCAGGACCAGGCGCAGATTCTCCAGAGCCGCTTGAGCCAGTTGCTCCGCAACGGCGCCACCGGATTCGTGCTCGTGTTCCTGGTGCTGACGTTGTTCCTAGAGCTGCGGCTCGCGCTGTGGACCAGTCTCGGGATTCCCATCTCGTTCCTCGGCGCGCTCTGGCTGATGCCGGGGCTCGACGTCTCCATCAACGAGATCTCGCTCTTCGCGTTCATCCTGGTGCTGGGCATCGTCGTCGACGATGCGATCGTCGTGGGTGAGAACATCTACACCCATCAGGAACGGCACGGCGAGGGACTTCGGGGCGCGATCGAAGGGGCCCAGGAAATCTCCAAGCCGGTGATCTTCGCGGTGCTGACCAGCGTGGCCGCCTTCGTGCCGCTCATGATGGTGCCGGGCATGATGGGGAAGATCTTCCGAGTCATCCCGTTGGTCGTCATCCCCTGCCTGCTGTTCTCGCTGGTGGAGTCGCTGCAGATCCTTCCGGCCCATCTATCGCATCTACCGAAGGCGAAACCCCGTCGTGGACTGTGGCAGCGGTTCCAGGGGCTCTTCACCGGCGGGCTTCGCTGGTGGATCCGCCGGGTCTATCGTCCGTCGCTCGAGACGGCGCTCAGATGGCGCTACTCGACCGCCGCGGTGGGGATGGCCACCCTGATCGTCACCGTCGGTATGGTGCTCGGCGGATGGGCCAACTTCCAGTTCTTCCCGAACATCGAGGCGGACTTCGTCTCGGCCGCGATCACGATGCCCCAGGGCACGCCGGCCAGCGGCACCTCCAGCGCAATCCGCCGGCTCGAGGACGGCGCCGAGCGGCTGCGTCGGGAGCTGATGGCCCGGGATGGAGCCGACCCGTTCCGACATGTGTATTCCTCAATCGGCGACCAGCCGATGGCAGCGCAGGGAGGCGGCCCGATAGGTCCGATCATCAACCTGTCGGCGGCCAACCTGGGTGAAGTCACGATCGAGTTGGCGCAGTCCGAGAACCGGACGATGACCAGCGAGATGCTGGGCAATCGCTGGCGCGAGCTGACCGGGGTCATCCCCGAGGCGACCCAGGTGAAGTACACCGCCACGATGATGACGCCGGGCGACGACGTCGACGTGCAGCTGACCGGCAGCAACATCGATGAGCTTCGCGCCGCGGCCGATGCGGTGCAGGCGTCGCTGCTCTCCTACTCCGGGGTCTTCGACATCTCGGATTCGTTCCGGCAAGGCAAGCAGGAGATGAAGCTGGGGATCAAGCCGGCGGCCGAGACGCTCGGGCTGACGCTCCAGGACCTGGGCCGGCAGGTGCGTCAGGCGTTCTACGGCGAAGAGGCGCAGCGGATTCAGCGCGGCCGCGACGACGTCCGGGTCATGGTTCGCTATCCAGAGGAGGAGCGTCGCTCACTGGGAGATCTGGACAACATGCGGATCCGGACCCCGGACGGCGGCGAGGTGCCGTTTCGCCAGGTCGCCGAGGTAGAGCCAGGTCGGGGATTCGCCGCGATCACCCGGGTGGACCGCCAGCGGGCGGTCAACGTCACCGCCGCCGTCGATGCCACCGTGACGTCGTCACAGGACGTCATCACGGATCTCGACACCAACATCCTGCCCGCCATCCTCGTGAACTATCCGGGGGTGAGCTACTCGTTCGAGGGTGCCCAGGCCGAACAGCGTGATGCGGTCGGTGGCCTCCAGCGGGGCTTCTTGCTCGCCGTGCTCTTGATCTTCGCGCTGCTCGCGGTACCGCTACGGTCGTACGCGCAGCCGCTCATCATCATGAGCGCGATCCCGTTCGGACTCGTCGGCGCGGTGTGGGGACACATCCTGCTGGATCTGGACGTCACCATGATGTCGATGTTCGGCCTGGTGGCGCTCACCGGGGTGGTGGTCAACGACAGCTTGGTCATGGTCGATTCGATCAACCGGCGCCGTGGGCGCCTGGGTGACCTGCACACCGCGCTACGCGAGGCGGGAGAGGGCCGGTTCCGTCCGATCCTGCTCACCTCGCTCACCACCTTCGTCGGACTGATGCCGCTGATGCTCGAGCGCAGCTTCGAGGCGCAGTTCCTCGTGCCGATGGCGGTGTCTCTCGCCTTCGGGGTGGTCTTCGCCACCTTCATCACGCTGATTCTGGTGCCGGCGTCCTATCTGATCCTGGACGACGTGACGCGGGGCCTGCGACAGCTGTTCGGCAGCGAACCCGCAGGCGAAGGGGTGCAGACACCGGTGGACGCGCCGCTGATCGAGAAGCCGGAACCCATCAGAACGTAGCTAGTCGGCGCTGACGATCGATTCGACGAGTTCCTCGGCCAGCGGAAGGCTGAAGCCGCAGGACGGGTCGTTGATGCGGCACTGCGCGAGTGTCAGCCCACAGCCGCAGTCGCACATCTCTTCGTTCAGGCGCTGAAGCGCGATCTCGCGCTGCGCGGACGTCAACCCGCTTAGGTCGAGGCCCGGAATCTCCGTAGCGTGAGCCGCGTTGACGAGTCGGCCGAGACGATTCTCCTCGACCAGGTCGACCGTGATGCTGGTATCCAGCGCGGTCAAGAAACGGGTTTCCTGCTCGAAGATACCAGGATTGATCAAGCCCACGTGGGTCTGCACGACGCGTCCCTCGGGATCGACGACGAATGAGGTCGGCAGCGCGGTCACTCCCGGAAACGCCCGCCGGATCTCCGGGGTCGCCATGACGATCGGATAGTTGATCCCGTACTCGGTCGCGAAGTCCTCGACGATCGCCACCCCACCCTCGTCGGTCGACACTCCGATGACGAGCATCTGGTCAGGGTATCGATCCTGCAGTTTGATCAGATCGGGAATCTCGGCGCGACACGGGCCGCACCAGGTGGCCCAGAAGTTGACGAGCGTGACTTTCCCCTTGAGGTCATCGGTCGTGATGAGCTGACCATCGAGGTCCTGCATGGTCAGCGACGGCATCGTGACCGGATCGGCCACCAACTGGATGGTTGGCGGTCGCGACGACTCGTCGAACACGGGCGCGGGAGCGCCGTCACCAGCCTCGTTCACCGCACCACCGCAGGCGGCCAGTCCGATGGCCGCGAGCGCGAGCCCGCCGAATGTCAGTCGCGTCCTCATTCGTTCCCCCTCAGATCGCACCTGGCATTGTAGTGGGCCCAGGTCCACAGCGCGAGCGTGGAGGCTGTCACCACCGTGATGGACCTCGCAATCACGAGAATATATTTATATGTTTTAAATATTTAAATTATATAAATATGCCGGTATGACGGATGAAGCGCTGCTCGTCACGGTCCCAGCCGACCTGCTTCGACGGATGCGACAGCTCGTCGACCCGGCATCGGACCGCTATCGCTCGGTCAACGCCCTCGTCTTGACGGCTCTGCGGCGACAGCTCGACGAGGCCGCCCCGTCGTCATCCGCACCGGCATGGCCGGCCCGCCCCGACGCGCATGGCTTGCTCCAGGTCCCGAAGAGCGAGCCCTCGACGATACCGTCGGCGGCTCCCGTCGCGCTGGACACCCCGCTGTTCATCCTGACCAACCGGCTCAGCCCGCTGAAGGTGGCCGTGCGGGCGCTGCTCAATCTTCATAGGCTCGTGTCGAGGCTTGGCGATGAGCGGGTCTGGCCAACCGTCAAGACGTTCCGCACCGCGGCTGGACACGCCTCGCGGGCGCTCGGGCTGGAGTTGCGTCAGCAAGATGAAATGGCGCGGCGCAGTGGTCGCCACCGGCGCAGCATCGGCTACCCGGTGGGACGAGATGAGCGGTCCAGCCTCGAGCGGTTCGCCGCCAGCTTCACGCTCACCTCATCCCCACGAGTGCTGTCGGGACCGCTGGTCGTGCTGGGGCTCGCCGCACCGGTCGGTCAGGAGCGCGTAGCGCTCACGGATGCGGGTGTGCGGCTCGCTCTCGCGCCAAGTCCGCTCCTCGACGACGACGGCGGGCCCGGCACGTTGTCGGACGTCGAACGGCAGATCCTGCTCGAGGGCGTACGGCAGGCAGGGGGTGAGCGACGCGAGGTCACCCGGTTCCTACGGTCGGTCATCGACAGCGGTGGCGCCTTGACGGCGGTCGACGAGCAGCTGGCCGCGGCCCAACCCGCCTGGGCGCCAAACCGGATACTGGCGCACCGGGCCGCCATCACCGGACGGCTCGAGGAGCTTGGCCTGGCCACCGTCAGCGGGCGCGGTCAAGACGGCCACATCGAGGTGTCCGGCCCGGGAGAGGAGTGGCTCGAGCGAGATCGTGAAGAGACACGATGAAGGATGCAACGACGTTCGATTTTCTGCTGGGGCGTTGGCAGGCTCGCGGCCGGGCGATGGGCACGGAGGGCCAGTGGGAACCTGTGGACATGGTGTGGATGTCCCACTCCGTGCTCGACGGCCTGGCCATCGCGGGCACCTACCAGACTCGCGTCGGCGAGGGAGAGCTTCGGGTGACCGCGCTCGACTTTCGTCGCTACGATACGACGGCCGAACGCTGGAGCATCGAATGGCTGGACCCTCAGACGGGGCTCCTGCGGACGCAGGTCAGCGACGGGGGCGGAGACGTGCGGCGGACCAAGGCAGGCGTCTCGATGACCAGTCGCGCCGCCGGCTTCCTGCACCGTGAGCGGTTCGAGGACATCGGACAGGACCGGTTCGTCTATCGAGCCGAGATCTCCCGGGACGGCGGCTCGTGGACGCTGATCGAAGACAGGGAGCTGACCCGAACTGCGCCCGCCGCTCAGGCTTAGCCCACGCCGGCCGCGATCAGGAGCACGACCACCGCCACCGCGAAGAGCTTCACGAGCAGCGGAGCCACGAACCGCACCCATTGCGGATACGGGATCCGGGCCAGCGCCAGCATGCCCATCAAGAGGGCGTTGGTCGGCACCACCATATTGGTGAAGCCGTCCCCGAACTGGTAGGCGAGGACCGCCGTCTGCCGGCTGACGCCCGTCAGATCGGCGATAGGAGCCATCAGCGGCATCGTCACATACGCCTGCCCCGACCCGGACGGGATAAAGAGGTTGCACAGCGCCTGTACACCGAGCATTCCGACCGCGGCCACGCCGCCTGGAGCCCCCTGGAGCGGGGTGGCGAGGGCATTGATGACCGTGTCGATGACCTGTCCCTCGGTCAGCACCACCTGGATGGTCCGGGCAAACCCGATGATAACGGCCGTCGAGGTCAGCTCGGCGGCGCCGGACGCGAAGGCCGCGGCGACCCGGTTTGGCGAGAGCCGGGCCACGACCGCCACCAGCACTGCCATCCCCAGGAACACGGCGGTGAGTTCGGTCAGATACCACCCTTCGGCGCCGACACCGTAGACGAACAGCAGCACGCCGGCGAGAAAGACGAACGCCACCAGGAGGCGTGCCCGGGTCAGCTCGACGTCCTCGGGCAGGTCGAACCCCTGCGCGTAGGACACGCCACGCACCAAGCTCTGCTCGGGATCCGCCTGCACCCGGCGGGCATACCGGAGGAGATGATGGACACCTACCGCCAGGCAGGCCGCCAGAGCTAGCCAGCGCAACCCCTGGCCCGACGTCAACTCGACGCCGGCGATGCTCTGCGCGATCAGGACGGTGAAGGGGTTCAGCGCCGCGCAACCGTACCCGACCGCGGCGCCGACGTAGATGATGCCCAACCCGACGACGGCGTCCATACGCAACGCCAGACACATCGTGACCAGCAGCGGCACGAACGGCATGTACTCCTCGGCCATGCCGACCGTCGAGGAGCCGAGCGCGAACAGCGTCACCATGCCGCCGACCAGGAGCGTCGGTCGGTCTCCCATACGCCGGATCGCGAGGCCGATGAGCGCGTCGACGGCGCCGGTCGCGCGGAGCACGCCAAACACGCCGCCCACAATGAGCACGAAGAAGATGATGTCGGCGGCCTCGGCCAGCCCGCGAGGGACCGCGGTCAGGAAGGTAAAGGCGGGCAACGGCGCCGCCTCCACGGTGCGGTACGTGCCGCCGATGACCTGCCGGCCGTCGCGCTCGAACACCCCGGCCGGCAAGACATAGGTGGCCAACTGGGCCACGATGATCAAACCGAAGATCAGGACCAGCGCGTCCGGAAACCGGGAGGTGTCGCGAGCCCCCATCGAGTCCTACGACTGGGTGGGATCGTCGGACACCCGGATCAGCAGCTTCCCAAAGTTCTCGCCGCGGAGGAGCCCCTGGAACGCGCCGATGGCGTTCTCGATCCCGTCGACGATGTCCTCGCGATACTTGAGCTCGCCCGATCGGATCCAGCCACCGACGTCACGGAGGAAATCGGCCTGTCGGTGCGCTCGGTCGTAGACGATGAAGCCGCGGATCATCAGGCGCCGGACCAGGATCATGCCCATGAGACGTGGGACCTCGTTGGGGCCGGGCGGCAGCTCGGTCATGTTGTAGTTCGCGATCCGCCCACACACCGGGATGCGGGCGAAGTCGTTGAGCAGCGGCACGACCGCATCGAACACCTTGCCCCCGACGTTCTCGAAGTAGACGTCGATACCGTCCGGACACGCCTCTTTCAAATCCTGTGGCAACGTCTCGCTCTGGTGACTGACGCAGGCGTCGAATCCAAGCTCGCCTGTCACGTAGTCACATTTCTTCTGAGCGCCGGCGACACCAACGACGCGACAGCCTTTGATGCGGGCGATCTGACCGACCACCGCGCCAACGGCGCCCGAGGCCGCCGACACCACGACGTTGTCGCCTTCCTTGAGCTCGCCGACGTCGAGCAGCCCGACATAGGCGGTCATCCCCGGCATACCGAGGACCCCCACCGCGATGGAGATCGGGGCCAGGCCCGGGTCGAGCGTGCGCACGCCCTTCCCGTCCGAGACCGAGTACTGCTGCCAGCCGCCGAACGAGAGCACGATGTCGCCCTCGGAGAAGTCGGAGTGTCGCGAGGTAACCACCTGCCCCACCGTCTGCGCGCCCATCACCTCACCGAGATCGACACCCTTCGCATAGGACGGTCCGGGGTTCATCCGACCGCGCATGTACGGGTCGAGGGACAGATAGATGGTACGGATCAGGATCTCGCCCTCACCGGGCTGAGGCACCGGTGTCTCCACGACCTTGAAGTCGGTTTCGACCGGGAAACCGACAGGATGGGCGTTCAACAGGATCTGGCGATTGGTGGCTGACATCTGAACAGGACTCCTTGGCTCGAGACAGGCATCGCGGCGCGGTGCCCGACCGCCGATTGTACTCACTAACCCCGGTGGGGTTCCGCCCCTGCCCCCTCGCGGGCCCAGAGCACCCCAGGTATGATCGCGCCCTGCTCATGGCAGCTCTTTCCAGACCCGCGGCCCTGATCCCACTGGTGTGCTGGCTCGGTGGCACCGCCTGCGCTCCAACCCCAGACGCCAACCACGACTGGCCGGTCTACCTGGGCCCCGGCAGCAGTCAGTACTCCCCCCTCGATCAGATCTCGGCGGACAACGTCGAGCAGCTCGAGGTTGCGTGGACCTACCGGGCAGGCGGGGCTGATCTGGAGAACCATCGAAGCCAGATGCAGACCAGCCCGATTGTCGTGGACGGAGTGCTCTACGGGGTCTCGCCAGACACCAGGGTCTTCGCGCTCGATGCGGCGACTGGCGAACGACGGTGGGAGTTCGACCCCTACGCGGCGGGCGCCGAGACACGGCAAGGCGGCAACAGCCGTGGGGTGACCTACTGGAGCGACGGGAACGAGGCTCGGATCTTCGCGACGGGTGGGGCCAAGCTGTTCGCCCTCGACGCCAGCACCGGACAACCCCTCGCGTCGTTCGGGGTGGGCGGCTCGGTGGATCTCCATGACGATCTCGAACCGGAACGAGAGATCGACGATCTCTTCGTCATCTCAAACACGCCCGGCGTCATCTATGAGGATCTGCTGATCCTGCCCACCCGGGTGGCGGAGGGCCAACCGGCCGCACCGGGTCACATCCGCGCGTTCAGCGTCCACACCGGCGAGGTCGTGTGGCGCTTTCGCACCATCGCCCACCCCGGAGAAGCGGGGTATGACACCTGGCCGCCGGACGCCTGGACCCGCGTCGGCGGAGCCAACAACTGGGCTGGCATGTCGGTCGACCACGACCGCGGGCTGGTCTACGTGCCCACCGGGTCGGCCACGCCCGACTTCTACGGCGCAGACCGCACCGGCGCCAACCTGTTCGCCAATACGCTGCTGGCGCTCGACGCCGCCACCGGCGAACGCCGATGGCACTTTCAAGCCGTCCACCACGACATCTGGGATCGCGACTTCCCGGCGCCACCCAATCTGCTCACGATCGAGCAGGACGGCAGCCGGCGAGACGTCGTGGCCCAGATCACCAAATCGGCCCATGTGTTCATCTTCGACCGGGACACGGGCGAGCCGGTCTTCCCGATCGAAGAACGCCCCTACCCACCGTCGACGATCCCGGGCGAGGTGGCCTGGGACACCCAGCCGCTCCCGACCCGACCGCCGCCCTTCTCGAGACAGACCTTCACCGAAGACGAGGTGACGGACATCTCGCCTGACGCCCATCGATACGTGCTCGACAGGCTGCAACGGATGGAGAGCCGTGGCCAGTTCATCCCCCCCAGCCGGAAGGGCACCATCATCTTGCCGGGTCTGGACGGCGGCGGCGAGTGGGGGGGCGCGGCGGTCGATCCTCGCTCGGGCCTGATATATGTCAACGCCAACGACATGGCCTGGATCGCCACCCTGGTGGAGGTGCCGGCGGCGGCGCGTGGACTCCTGGCCGACCCCGGGCAACGGGTCTACGCGATGCACTGCGTGCAGTGCCACGGCATCGACCGGAGCGGCGACGAGCTCGGAATCTACCCGGCCGTCGATGACCTCGACGGTCGGATCACACCGGAGGAGGCTCGTACGCTGATCGTCGAAGGTCAGGGGTACATGCCGTCCCACGCCCACCTGTCGGCCCGGGCGCTGGACACGCTGCTGGCGTATCTCTACGACTCGGATAAACCGGATCCGGACTTCGACGCGAGCGATGCGAACGGGGAGTCGACCGCCGAGTCGGAATGGGTCTTCGCCGGCTACCGACGCTTCCTGGATCAGGAGCAACGACCCGCCATCAAGCCGCCCTGGGCGACCCTCAACGCGATCGATCTGAACCGGGGTGAGCTCGTCTGGAAAGTCACGCTCGGCGACTGGCCGGAGCTATCGGCCGAGCGTGACGGTCCGACCGGGGCCGAATCCTACGGTGGTCCCATCGTGACAGCGAGCGGCCTGATCTTCATCGGCGCGACGCGGGACGAGCAGTTCAGGGCGTTCGACGCCGCATCCGGCGCCCTGCTCTGGGAAACCGCGCTGCCGGCGGCCGGCCATGCCACCCCGATCACCTAAATGGTGGACGGTCGCCAGTATGTGGTGATCGCCGCCGGTGGCGGTAAGCTCGGCACGCCGGCGAGCGACGCCTACGTGGCGTTCGCTCTGCCCTAACCCCTATATACTGGGTTCAGGCGGTCTGCCAGCGCCGCGCCCCTGCTAGGAAGGTCTTCATGTCCATGTCTTCCCGCGTCCTCGTCACCCTGCTCGCGCTACACCTCAGCACCGGCATCGCCCTGGCCCAGCACGACGAGCTGGCACGGCTCAGGTCGGCCACGGCCGTCTTCCAGGAGATCATGGACACGCCCGACAGCTCGGTGCCCCGCGCCATTCTCGAGCGGGCCGAGGCGGTGGCCATCATCCCGAACACGGTCAAGGCCGGGTTCATCTTCGGTGGTCACCGTGGCGCCACGAATCACCTGT
>MDTE01004998.1_pt1 | contig 91297 bp, 97 predicted proteins | sample 811231 | NCBI WGS metagenome assembly MDTE01 (sample SAMN05326651, study PRJNA326480) | marine metagenome | isolation source: seawater | place: Indian Ocean: Red Sea | collected 2010 | reverse complement strand
CTGGTTGCGTCAACCCTGGTACAGGCTGAGGGCGTCGTAGAGGACTGCGGGGACGTCGTCGTTGCCCACCACATGGATAGCCACCTGGGTAGCGACAAGCGTGCCCTTTTTGTGCTCCCGGACATCCTTGATCCGGTTCCGGGCATGCAATGTCGAGCCCACAGGCACCGGGGCCAGGAGGCGGAGGCCATCGGCTCCGTAGTTCACGACGTTCTGCTGGCCAACCACCTTCACGTGGCCGGTGCGGTTCAAGGTGGGCAGCAGGCTGAGTGTGAAGAAGCCGTGAGCGATCGGACCGCCAAAAGGTCCCGCCGTGGCCCGTTCCACGTCGACGTGGATCCACTGGTGATCGCCGGTGAGGTCTGCGAACTGGTTCACCTTCTCCTGCGTCATTTCGTACTCGGGGCCCCAGTCGCTCCACTCCTCAGTAATGGCGCCACGAAGGCCGTCCAAGTCGTCGAAGGCAATCTCTTGCATCATCGTGCTCCCGTCGGTGTTCTATGAACCAGGTTCATCTACACGAGTGTTCCGGCTTCTCTGAACCGGCCTGGTGGGACCATCATGGCTTCCTAGACATCAGGGAGGCGAAATTGGACAAGTACTACCGCGAAGCGTGGACTGAGCTGACCGCGACGGGCGCGCCCTTTGCCTGGTCTTTGACCGAAGTACGCGGCGTTCCGACTCGCACCTACGACTCTGCACCACCAAACCTGGCCCTCCTGTGGGCCAGCTCGGCTGCCCAAGGCGACAAGGAGTACCTCGTCTATCGGGATGAGCGAATGACCTATGCCGAGGCCCACGAAGCAGTCGACGCCTTGGCTGCCCATCTCGCCGCCAACGGGGTTTCGCACGGCGACCGGGTAGCTCTGGCTATGCGAAACCTCCCCGAATGGATCGTGGCGTACTGGGCCACAATCCGGTTGGGCGCCGCTGTTGTCGGAATGAACGCCTGGTGGACCGGTCCCGAGATGGAGTTTGGCTTGTCCGACTCGGCGCCGAGAGTCCTGCTGTGCGACGCCGAACGCCTGGAACGGGTGGTGCCCCATCTCGACGCACTACGGGCTCACCACCCGCTCCACGTCGTGGCCGTCCGATCCAACGACGCGCAACTCCCTGATGACGCCGTGCACTGGGACGAAGCGCTGACTGCCGATTCCGGCGCGCTCGGCGAGGTCGCCATCGACCCTGACGACGACCTTTGCATCTTCTACACCTCGGGGACCACCGGGCAGCCGAAGGGCGCCGTACTGACCCACCGGGGAGCTGCCAACAACCTCTTCAACCTTGCCTTCTGGCAGGTCATGCAGGCCAGCGCCGAAGCCAAGGCAATCGCTGCTGGAGAGGCTCCTCCCGGTTCCGACAAGCAACCCGGGGAGTCCAGCCCCGGTGCGTTGCTCGCCGTGCCGCTATTCCACGTCACTGGCTGCAACTGTTGCCTGCACCCAGTCACTGCGGTGGGGGGAAAGCTCCTCCTCATGCACCGCTGGGACCCCGAGGAAGCGCTGGAGATCATCGAGCGGGAACGTCCGTCGACATTCACCAGTGTGCCGACCATGGCGCGCGAGTTGATCAACAGTCCAGATTTTGAGAAACGGGACACCTCGAGCCTCGCCCACCTCGGCGGCGGGGGCGCAGCGGTCCAACCTGATCTCGTGCAGAAGATTGAGGACCGCATCGATGGCCGGCCCAGCACCGGCTATGGCCTCACCGAGGTCAACGGCGTCATCACGATCAACGCCGGCCACTTCTTCTTGGCCAAGCCGGCCTCGGCCGGCTCTCCATGTCCGGTCATGGAGGCCCGAATCGTGGACGAGGACGGCACCGATCAGCCGATCGGCGGCCACGGCGAACTGTGGGTCCGGGGTGGCAACGTGTTCCGCGGCTACCTGAATCGTCCCGAGGCCAACGCCGAGGTCCTTACCGATGGTTGGTTCCATACCGGGGACATCGGCTACCTGGACGAGGACGGCTTCCTGTTTCTCGTGGACCGCGCCAAGGACATGGTGCTGCGCAGCGGCGAAAACGTCTACTGCGCCGAGGTAGAGGCCGCCGTCTATGAGCATCCGGCTGTCGCTGAGGCGGCGGTGTTTGCCGTACCCGACGAGCGCCACGGTGAGGCGGTCGGCATTGCCGTGGTGCTGCTCCCCGAGGCCCAACTGACGGCCGAGGAACTGCGGACCCATACCGGCGAGTTGATCGCCCGCCACAAGGTCCCCGAACACGTGTGGTTCCGAGACGAGCCTCTGCCCCGCAACGCCAATGGCAAGTTCGTCAAGCGGGACCTGCGCGACGAACTCGTCGGAACACCCAGTGCCGTCTGAGCTGACGAAATTCGAGGAGGAGAACCGTGGCCGGCCCAACCACTGAACAGGGAAAGGGCGATGGCGAAGCACCCGACCCCATGGAACAGATCATGGCCCTCATGGCCCCCGGCGCTCCGTTCGAAATGGGCACCGAGGAGGTTCTCGGCGAGGAGATGCAGGTCTTCGTCCAACGACTTGGCTCGCTGCGCGACCTGCTGGCCTCATCGACCCGTTACGGCGACGTTGACTACGCCGTCTTCCACGACGGGAGTCGGCGCATCCCCCTTTCCTTCGCCGACAACGTCCGCCGGGTCGCCTCGGTGGCTGCTGGCCTGTCCGACCGCGGCATTAGCCCCGGTGACCGGGTGGCCATCCTGGCCGCCAACCGCCCGGAGTGGCTTTTGACGTTCTGGGCCACCGTGTCTCTCGGCGCCGTCGTCGTGGCTTGTAACGGATGGTGGACGCGCGACGAGATCGAGCACGCGCTGACTCGGACCCGCCCATCGTTGCTGGTTGCCGACCGTCGTCGCCTCGATCGCCTCGCAGGCGCCGATCCCGGCATGCCCGTGGTCGTCATGGAGGACGAATTCGACGCCTTGGGCAATTTCGCCCCCGACGTCGACCTGCCGGACGTCGCCATCGACGAGGACCAGCCGGCGTTGATGCAGTTCACTTCGGGCACTACTGGGCGCCCCAAGGCCGCCGTGCTGAGCCACCGAAGCCTCGTGGGCTTCGTCCAGATCGTCACCTTCCTGGGAGCCGCCCAAGCGGCGCAGGTCGGAGCCTCGACCTCGGGTGCAGCACGCCCCCGGTTGGCAGTGTTCCCGATGTTTCACATCTCGGGACTGCAGAGTGCCAGCATCACCCCCATGGCCACCGGCGCTGGCAACGTCTGGCCTATGGGCCGGTTCGACCCAGCCACGGTCATCCGCCTTACCGCTGAAGAACGCATATACGCCTGGAACGGCACGGCTACCCACATCTTCCGGCTTCTGGAGAGCCCCGAGATAGACGACCTCGACGTAAGTCTTGTGGAAACCGTCGCCATCGGCGGCTCAGCCACCACAACAGAACTGGTCCGGGCCACTGAGGAGCGTTTCCCCCACTTGGTGAACACCTTCACATCTGGGTACGGATCGACAGAGGCTGGAGGGATGGTCAGCCACGCCAGTAACGAGATGCTCCGGGCGAACGCCGACAGCATCGGCATGGCGATGCCCACGGTTTCACTAAAGGTCGTCGACGAGAACGAAGACGAGGTCCCCGAGGGGGAAAGTGGCGCCATCTGCGTTCGTAGCCCACTCACCATGATCGGCTACTGGGAGGACCCGGAGGCAACCGCCGAAGCGCTCCTTGAAGGCCGGTGGCTGAAGACCGGCGACTACGGACGTCTCGACGGCGGCCAACTGTTCCTTTCCAGCCGACTGCGCGATCTGATCCTCCGAGGTGGCGAAAATGTCTATCCGGCCGAGGTGGAGGCCCGCTTGGAGATGCATCCGGCGGTTGTTGAATGCGCTGTAGACGGGGTCGAACACCGGACTTTGGGACAGGAGGTCAAGGCCTATGTGTTACTGCGACCCGACACGGACCTCGACCTCGAAGAGGTCCGGGCGTTCTGCGGCGAGACGCTTGCCTCCTACAAGTTGCCCGACCACCTCGAGGTTTTGACCGAGCCGTTGCCCCGCAACGCTTCAGGAAAGGTCGTCAAGGCTGTGCTCCGGGGCGAGGTTCCGCAAACTTTCGTTGAATAGGCCCGGTAGGAGCGGTTCGGTGGACGGATCGGGCAACCTAGGTCGCTATCCGAAGCGTGACCTTCGTCGAGTTGTGGCCCAGATGGTCGGGGCCACTTCCGACGCGAAACCATCAGCCTCTAGAGGAGAGGTGACCGGCGATGAATGACACCATGCCCACCAACCCGTATCTGTCCGGCACCATGGCCCCGGTTCGCGATGAGATCACTGCCGTCGACTTGCCTGTCACCGGTTCGCTACCCGAAGAGTTGGAAGGACGATGGGTTCGCAACGGCCCTAACCCCCTAGGCGAGGTTGACGCTGCGCTCCACCACTGGTTCCTGGGTGACGGAATGGTTCATGGCGTGCGCCTGCGAGGAGGGCGGGCCGAGTGGTACCGGAACCGATGGGTCCGCGGTGGACGTGTGGCGGCGGCTCTGGGGGAGCCACCTCCGGCCGGACGTTCGTTCGGCGACCGGGACTTTGGTCCCAACACGTCCATAGGGGCGTTCGCCGGTCGAACATGGGCGCTGGTCGAGGGCGGTACGACACCCATGGCCCTCTCCTACGACTTAGACACGATCGGCTACGACGGCTTCGATGACACCCTGAAGGCGGGCTTCACCGCCCACCCAAAGTACGACCCGGCAACCGGTGAACTCCATGGCATCTGCTACACGTATCCAGAACTACCCGACCGGGTCCAGCACGTGGTGGTCGGACCCGACGGAAGAGTGGCGTCGACCACCGACGTGGCCGTCGACGGCATGCCAATGGTCCACGACATGTCTCTGACGTCAACCAGCGTGCTGGTATACGACCTCCCGGTCTGCCTCGACCTGGACATGGCTGTGTCCGGAAGTCCTTTCCCGTTTGCTTGGGACCCCGAGCACCCGGCGCGTGTTGGGGTGCTGGACCGGGAGACCGGAGCGGTTGTCTGGTGCGAGGCCCCGCAGGCCTACGTCTTCCACCCGGTCAACGCCTATGACTCCGACGACGGCATGGTGGTGGTCGATGTGTGTCGGTACGACCGGATGTTCGATGCCGACCGACTGGGTCCGGTGGGCGACGTGGCACCCCGTCTGGCCCGATGGACGGTCGACCCGGCTAAGGGTCTTGTATCCGAGGAGCAGTTGGCTGAAGGTACCCACGAGTTCCCGGCACACGACCCGCGGGTTGGCACACGACGTCACCGTTATGCCTACACAGCCGATGGGATCGACCTTGGGCCGACGAAGCGCGTCGACGTCGACACCGGCGAGGTGGTTGTCCACGACCATGGCCCGGGACGGTTCGGAAGCGAGCCCCTGGTCGTCCCGAAGGAGGGCTCCTTTGACGAAGGTGACGCTTGGGTCTTGGTCTGCGTGAACGATCTAGAAGGTGGACCCGCCGAGTTGGTGGTCCTCGACGGGGTCGACCTAAACGGGCCACCGGTAGCCCGGGTACACCTGCCTCGCCGGGTGCCGGATGGCTTCCATGGGTCCTGGGTGACGGACCGGTCGGTGGCCGAGGAGGTCTGATGGCCAAGCACGCCCATGATGAACGCCAGGTCCTATGCGACCTCTTGACAGAGGTCGGTCCCGACGCGCCTACCCTCTGCGCTGGCTGGGCGACCCGGCATCTGGCCGCCCACCTCGTCCTGCGTGAGCGTCGTCCTGACATTGGCCCCGGTCTGGTCTTTGGCGGGGTTTTCGCCCGTCACACTGCTTCGGCCACGGAGCGTCTGGCCGGGCGTCTCGACTGGGACCGTCTGGTGGGGCGCCTGAGGGCCGGACCGCCGGCGGTGTTGAGACCGGTCGATGACCCGATGAACCTCATCGAATTCTTCGTCCATCACGAGGACGTCCGCCGGGCTGTCGACGGGTGGGAGCCCCGGATCTTGTCTGACGAGTGCGGCGACGCCCTGTGGCGGTTCCAACGGGGGCGGATTCCGATGCAGGTCCGCAGGATTCGCGATGTCGACCTGTCGATCGCCCGACCTGGCAGGGACCCGGTCGCCGTTGGGCGGCGAAGATCAGCAGAACCGGGCCGTCCCGTTGTGGTCACCGGAGATCCGGGTGAACTGGCGCTCTACTTCTTTGAACGTCGAAACCACGCCGTGGTGGAGTTGACCGGTGATGCCGACGGTGTAGCCGAGGTCCGCTCGGCGACGTTCGGGCTCTAACCAACATGGGAGGCCGCCGCCGTGCCTCCGAGCACCCCTGCCTGGTTGTCTGCCCTCCGGGCCTCGAAGACCTCGTGGTCGAAGAGTTGTTGGCCCTGGGTGCTCGGCCCGAACGTACCGGTCGAGGAAGCGTCTCGGTGGGCTTGACGACTCGGCTCCTCTACGCCGCCAACCTCTTCCTCCGCTGCGCCACTCGAGTCCTGGTGCGAATCGACCGGTTCACCGTGCGTTCTTTCGCCGACCTGGAGCGGCGAATCACCGCCATCGACTGGTCGCCGTGGCTACCCGAAGACACGGTTCCGCGTTTCCGGGTTACCACCCGACACTCGCGACTCTGGCACGACGGGGCTGTTGCCGAGCGCTTCTCTATTGCCTTCGCGACAGGAAGTGGTCAGGCGGGTAGCCGGTCCGGGCACGAGACCGTGCGAGGCGATGAAGGGACCGGTCCGCTGGTCGTGGTGCGGGCCGTAGACGACCGGTTTGTCGTCAGCGTTGACGCCTCCGGTCCTCCCCTCCACGAACGTGGTTGGCGGCAGGCCATCGCAAAGGCGCCGCTCCGAGAATCAGTAGCTGCCGGCCTTCTCGCCTCGGCTGGCTGGGATCCGTCCTCACCCCTAGTCGATCCGATGTGCGGGTCGGGCACGATCGCGATCGAGGCAGCCCTGCTCGCCGCCGGGGTTCCGGCTGCAGCCGACCGCGACCTAGCCCTCCGAGCGTGGCCCTCGTTTGAACCGGGCACCTGGGCCAGTGTGAGCGCTGATGCTCGTCGTCTCCAGGTCGAGGCTCCGGTGCCCGACGGCTCCGATTCGCCGCGCATCGTGGCCGCTGACCGAGATGCCGGGGCGATCGAAGCTGCTCGTTCTAATGCCGAACGAGCTGGCGTGGCCGACCGCATCGAGTTCCGAGTGGCTCCAGTGTCGAACCTAGAGCCGCCGACCGGCATTGCTTCACGGGGTGTTCCCGGTCTGCTGGCGACCAACCCTCCTTGGGGTGGTCGGGTTGGCGGGGGCGACCTCCGGAACCTGTACGCCACACTCGGCAACGTTGCTGTCCAGCGTCTCTCGGGCTGGGAGATCGGTTTGCTGGTCGCCGACCGTTCCTTGGCGCGGCAGGTTCGAACTGGGCTTGGCGAGCGTTTGCACCTGGAACTCGGTGGCCGATCGGCCCACTGGCTGGTCGGTCGCCTGTCTTCTTGACTGGCGTTCCCGGCGTTAGACAGCGCCGACGGGCGGCGGGAGGCGGTAATCCGGATCGGTCTTTCGCGGTGGATCTCGTCGCGCCAGCGCGGCGCCCGTCACGTCGGCCAGCATCGCTTCCTTGGCCGCTACGTGAGCCGGGTCACGTTCGGCGAACTCGGGCATGACCTCGCGGGCGAACAGTTCCAGCGACTCGCAGATGTGCTCATGGCGGTTGTGTCCGGCTTGGCTGACGAAGATGACCTGATCCACGCCGGCTGCCTCGTAGTCGAGCAGCAGGTCACGGATCTGATCCGGTGTGCCGATGGCACCTCGGAGAGATGCGACTCCCTCGTCGACACCGTCGACACTCTTTGTCATCCGCGCTCGGAGGCTTACTCCGACTTGCGCAGCTGTCTCCCGGTCGAATCCAAAGAGGCTTCGGTTGGCCAGGAACTGCTCGTGGATGTTGGTTACCCCAGGCTGATGGTCGCCAAATCCGTAGAAGTGGCCTAGGGAGTAGCCGAAGAAGTGGGCACCGTCCAACCCCCGGTCGATGGCTTCCTGTTCGTCCTCGTGGCACATGAGCGGGAGCACACAGGCGAGGTTCGCGTTGACAGAAAAACCAACTGGAACGCAGGCCTCTGAGGCGATGATGTCGTAGTACTCGCCGACCCACTGCTCGGCTTCACCCGGTTCCACGAAGCCGAACGACAGAGCGCCTATGCCCTTTTGGGCAGCTAGACGGATGGTCTCACGCTGGGTGCAGGCGACCCACAGCGGCGGGTGTGGTTTCTGGTAGGGCTTGGGGACCACGTTGCGGGGCGGCATCGACAGCCAGGGACCGTCCCAACCGGCGAACGGCTCCTCGACCATCATCCGGGCAGCTGCCTCTATGTGGTCTAGCCACTGCTCGCGCTTGGTGTCCCTATCGATTCCGAATCCATCCAGTTCGGCATTGGACGATGACTCGCCCGTCCCGAAGTCGACCCGACCATCTGACAGCAGATCGAGTGTGTTGATGCGTTCCACCACCCTCGCTGTGTGGTTGTAGGCGCTGGGGAGCAGGACGATCCCGTGGCCGAGTCGGATCCTGGAGGTTCGCTGGCTGGCGGCGGCGAGGAAGACCTCCGGGGCCGAACTATGGCTGTACTCCTCGAGGAAGTGGTGCTCGACCTCCCATACGTGGTCAAACCCCAGTCGGTCGGCCAACTCCACCTGGTCAAGGGCGTTCTTGAAGAGCTGGTGCTCGGCTCCATCTCCCCAGGGCCTGGCGATCTGGTGCTCGTAGAACAGGCCGAACTTCACGATGATGACCCTACGACTGGTGTTCCGACAGGACAGGGTCGGGGACCGGGTCCTAGGGTCGCGGCATGGCAACAAAGCGATCTAGTCGTACCGCGGTCATGGTGCTGCTTGGCATTCTTTTAGTGGCCTTTGCCGCCTGGTGGTTCCTAGTGAGATCCGACGCGCCACCTGCTCCGGAGATCTCGCTGGCCGCAGAGACTGCGGCGGCTTCTGGCGAGGCGGGGCAATCCAGTACCGCAGATCCAGAGGGAATCTGGATCGTCGACGACGCCATCGGTTCGTTCCAGGACTACACGTCCACGTGGGTTGGCTACCGAATCGACGAGGTGCTGGGTCAGGGCATCGGCTCGACCACGGCTGTCGGTCGGACCCCCTTGGTGTCTGGATCGGTCGAGATAGACGACGGCGTGCTGTTGGCAGCTGAGGTCAGAGCTGACCTGCGGGGCTTGAAATCCGACCGGGTCTTCCGTGACGGGAAGGTATCGGAGGCCTTGGGCGTTGACCGGCACCCGGAAGCTACTTTCATCTTGGGTGGACCGTTGTCGCTCGCCGAGGGAGAAACCGAGACGTCGGTCGACGTGGCCGGGACGCTCACCGTCAACGGCGTGGCCGCCGAGGTTGTAGCCACTTTGGAGGCCACCCTGGTCGACGGGGTGCTGACCATCGTGGGTTCGCTGCCCTTCCTGCTGGTAGATCACGGGATCGAAGCCCCAAGCGCGTCGATCGTGGTATCGGTCGAGGACCACGGCCTGGTCGAGTTCCAGTTGTTCCTTACCCAACCCGGCCAAGGGCCCGGGTGAACGACCCGGCGACGGGGAACCTCAACCCGTTTTCCGCCCTCCGGCACCCGGAGTTCGCCCGCTTTGCCGCAGGTTCCATGCTCTGCGGAGTTGCTCAGTTCCTTGGAGGATTGGCCACCCCGTTCCTGGTCAACCAACTCACAGATTCCAATTCGTGGGTTGGCGCAGCGTCCTTCGCCGCCCTCATACCGGCCGTGGTTGGGACGCCGCTGTCGGGAACCTTGGCCGACCGGATGGACCGTCGACTCCTGCTTCTGACCGGCCTGGGCCTGCAGACGATTGTCATGGCTGTCGTGCTGGTGCTGTACACGGGCGACCGCCTCACACCATGGTTGATCTTGGGCCTCAACTTCCTGGGTGGTTCTGCGGCCTCATTCCAGTGGGCTCCCGTCCAGACGATGGCCGCTGTTCTCGTTCCGCGGGAGTCGCTGGCTGCGGCGGTCCGCATGGTGTCTATCACCTTTACCGTCGGGCGTTCATTGGGGCCGCTGGTCGCCGCAGTGACTCTCGCTTTCGGGGGTCTGGGGTGGGCGTTTGGCGTCTGCCTTGGTTTGTACCTCTGCGGCTTCCTCGTCCTGACCACGGTTCGTACCACTTGGGCTCCGAAGGCCGACGGGATTTCGTTTCGAAAGCAATTCCGGGACGGAATCCAATACGTGCGGGAGCGTCCCGAGATGCGCCTGGCCTTCCGACTGGCCTTCACCGTGGCTGCCTTTGGCGCAGTGTTCGCCTTCTCGCTGGCCGCTGGCGTAGCCGATGATCTTTACGGGCTGGGCGGCGGCGGCCTCGGCGTCCTGTCGACGAGCCTCGGGGTGGGGTCCATCTTGGCAAGCGTCTACATCAGCCGCGCCGGGAGCGTGGTGGCCCGTGCCGTGATGGAGCGGCGCAGCATCCTGCTTTACGGAACTGGTCTGCTGGTTGTCTCCTCGACGTCGTGGCTTGCGGTGGGAATGGCCGGGTACCTGCTCTTGGGAGCGGCGCACATGCTTCACGGCACCACTCTCAGCACGTCCCTGCAGATGCGTGTCGATGAGCGATACCGGGGGCGGGTGATGTCGGTCTTCTTAGTGGCGCTCCTCAGTGGGATTCCGGTAGGGGGCTTGGCGTTCGGCGTACTGGCCGACCTTTTAGGCCTGCGCTGGGTGGCGCTGTCGTCCGGACTGGTTCTCTTGGTCGACTACGTGTTGCTTAGGCGAAGTGGTGTTTTGGCCATGCTCGATAGGGAGGCCGTGGCCCAAAACGAGGGTCAGGTTGCCGGCGACGCCGATTCGGGGGAAGATTCTCTAGACAGCAACGGGTGATAGCCGTTGCCGGCGCAACAGAGGAGGCTTACATGACCGACAGTCCGTCCGTCCGACTCCTCGGCGTGATCGATGCACTTGATGCTCTCTCTCGATCCGGGACGCCAGCCGAGGCGGCTGCCGAGATGGATTCGGCTGCTTTGCAGGCCTTCTGGCGCGAGTGGCCGCATGCCAGTGTGTGGGCCGGAAACCTTTGGCGTGAATTGAATCGAGACCTCGCAGCACCTTCGGAGTCCCGCGTCGATCGCGAGGTCGATGAGGTGGGGGGAAGCGGCTGATGGTGGCCCTTACCGAGGTGATGACAACCGAAGTGGTCACCCTGGAGCCGGATGCCTCGGTAAGCGATGCCGCCCGGGCGATGGTCGCTGGCGGATTCGGCTCGGTGGTGGTGGTCCAGGGCCGCATGATCCTGGGGATCCTCACTGAGCGGGACGTGTTGCGCGCTGCCGCCTCGGAGGAGGATCTTCGTGCGGCACGGTTGGACAAGTGGATGACTCCGGATCCAGATACGGCGATACCTGGCTTGGACACCGAGGACGCGGCGGCCACCATGCTGAGCCGAGGCTTTCGACACCTCCCGGTGGTCGACGGTGGAGACCTCCTGGGGATGGTCAGCCTGCGCGACGTCCTAAGCGCGCGGATCGCCCGGCGCTGACCGCCGACCCAGGTCGTATACATGGTCGAGGACAAGCGCGCCGCGTCACAGGAAGGCGCGTCGCGAACCGACGGTGGCGAAGGCGCTTCGGCAACTCGTCAGGATTGGGCGAGGAGGACCAATGCGGCTTGGACGGCGCCGCTTGTCTACGGAACGGTTCGCTTTCTGGTCCGGTGGGTGCTGTGGCCGTACTTCCGAACCGGCACGGTCGGTAGGGAGAACATTCCGGCTACCGGGCCGGTGATCTTGGCCCCCGTTCACCGGTCCAACCTGGACTCCGTGATGCTTTCACCGCTAACCCGACGCAAGATTCGGGCTCTAGCCAAGGAGAGTCTGTTCAGACTGCCGCCTCTGGGCTGGGTGATCGCCAGCCTCGGGGCCTTCCCGGTTCAGCGGGAGAGCGCTGATCGTGGGTCGATGCGGGTGGCCCGCGAATTGCTGACCGACGGCAACGTCTTGCTGGTGTTCCCCGAGGGAACCCGCCACGACGGCGACGCGGTGGCCGAGTTGTACGACGGCACCGCATGGCTGTCCGCCAAGACGCAGGCACCGGTGGTCCCTGTCGGCATCGCCGGGACTGGGGTTGCCATGCCCACGGGATCGCGATTTCCGAGACCGGCTCGGGTGCAGATAGTGGTTGGCTCGATGATCAACCCGCCACCTGCGAAGGGGACACGCAGCGCACTGACCGCCTGGACGACCGATCTCTCTGAGGCGCTGCAGGCTGCTCAGGACGGGGCATCAGCCCAGATTCGCAACTGAGCGATCGCACGTCGGCCCTCCGAAGACTGGTTTGGACGAGACAGGTGGGAGGGTGTTGTCCATGCGCGGCGGGCCGGGGTTAGGACGAGGAGCGGCAGTTCTCTCGGTAGCCCTCCTGGGGTTGGGACCGAGCATCGTCAAGTTGGTCGACATGGCCGAGATGGCGTTCGTCTTCTGGCGCCTGATAGCCGCTGCCGTCATCTACGCCGTAGTCCTTCTGGCCGTCGGCAGCCGGGTCACCTGGGAAGACCTCCGACGATCAGCGCTCGGCGGCGTGGTGTTCGGGGTCAACCTGATCTTCTTCATCTTTGCAATGCGCCGGACCAGCGCGGTCAACGCGGTGATCATCGCCGCGCTCCAACCGGCGGTGCTCCTCGTCGCTGGGTCCCGCCTGTTCGGCGAGCGCCCGCACCGCTCGGTCTACGGGTGGTCGATTTTGGCTTTCGCCGGCGTGGTGTTGGCCATGGTCTCCGCGGACGCCAGTGGAGCGGCCACCCGCTGGGGAGACTTCTTGGCCCTGATCACGATGCTCCTTTTTTCCGCCTACTACGTCATCAGCAAGCGGGCGCGAGCCGAGATGGACTCCTCGACCTACCAGTTGGCTCTGACTCTGGTGTCCACGGCCACCGTGGTGCCCTTCGTGTTGGTCTTCGAAGGAAGCGTCGCCGTCCCCGGTGGCGACGACTGGTGGCTGGTGATGGCCATGGCGGCGGTGCCCGGCACCGGACATCTACTGACCAACTTTGCCCACGGGCATGCCTCGCTGTCCATGGTGAGCCTCATCAACCTCGGGTATCCGGCGATCGCCCCGCTCTATGCCTGGTGGTTGGTCGGCGAGAAAATCGGCGGAATGCAGGCAGTGGGTATGGGTTTGGTGATGGTTGCCCTGGGCTTCGTGGTGACCCGCCCTGTCGAGGTGATAGCTCATCCCTGATTGTCGCCCCGAACCGGCTTTTCAGGAAGCGGAGCCGCGCATGAAACGGAGCATCCAGGTCGCCACGTCGACCCGGTGCAGCGGCGCGTCGAGTGTGGCCAGCGCGTCGTCGAGGATGCCTTCCGACTCCTTGTTCTGGAACCGGCCCCGGTAGAGGATGCTGGCGTACTCAGCGTCGAACTCGGGGTGGGCTTGGATGCCGAGCATGTGGTCGCCAACGGCCAGGGCAGCGACCGGGCAGTGGTCCGACGAGCCCAGGACCCTCCCGCGGGAGGGCATCTCCAGAACCTGGTCGCGGTGGCAGTAGAAAACTCCGAGATCTCGGCGTTCGGGGTCCATCCAGGCCTCCTGGTCGGCGACTCGAACTAGCCGGTTGCCAATTCCCCAAGCCTCGACCTGCTCCACTCGTCCCCCCAATGCATGGGCGATGGCCTGGTGGCCGAAGCACACGCCCACTGTCGGGGCCTTCGCTGCATCGAGGTCACGGACCAAGTCCAACAGTCGGTGAATCCAAGGTTCGTCCTCGTAGACGCCCCTGACCGAGCCCGAGATCAGCCACGCATCCTGCTCGTTGGGCTCGCTGGGGAACGAGCCTTCGAAGACCGGGTAGTCGACAAGGGCGACGCCGTCTGCTCCAGTTGCGGCAAAAAGATCGGTGAACAGTCGCTGATAGCCCTCGTAGCGTGGAACCAGGTCCTCGAAGATCACGTCGCAGCGCAGTAGTCCGATCCGCACGATGGGCACGGTACCGAGTGAGAATGCCCGAATGAAGCGGGGACTGGCTTTCATCGTGTGTGCCCAGGTCCTGTGGGGCTTGTCGCCGGCGTTCTGGCGGCTTGGCGCCGACGTACCGGCGCTCGACTTGTTGGGCCATCGGGCCTTTTGGACCTTTGTCACCGTCTTCGTCATCCACCTGATCCGTAGGTCCTGGCGCGACGTAAGAACCGCGGTCCGGCAGCCCCGGATCCTCGCCCTTGAGGCCTTCGCAGGGATCATCATCGGTTTGAACTGGCTGATCTGGCTGTGGGCGCTCACCAACGACCGTGTACTGGAGGGAAGCCTCGGCTATTTCATCACTCCGCTAGTAAGCGTGCTTCTCGGCGTGATGGTGGTTGGTGAACGTCTGCGACCGGCGCAGTGGATGGCGGTCGGGATGGGCGGAGCCAGCGTTTTGTGGCAGACCGTGGACATGGGACAGCTCCCCTGGGTGTCGTTGGCCCTCGCTGGCACCTTCGGGGTGTACGGCCTTATCAAGAAGAAGGTCGACCGCCCGCCCCTGGACATGTTGGCGATCGAACTCACGGTGATGCTGCCCGTGGTCGTGGTCTTCTTGGGGCTCAGAATGGCTGGGGGCCAAGACGCACTCGCCTCGGCAACCCCGACCGAGACGGTGGCTCTACTGGGTAGCGGCCTGTTCACCGCTGTGCCACTCCTGTGCTTCGCCGCGGCTGTTAGGCGTGTGCCACTTTCAGTGGTTGGCGTGATCCAGTACCTGTCGCCGTCGCTCAACTTCGTGCTGGGTGCGGTGGTCTACGACGAGCCGTTCAGCAGCGGTCGCTTGGTTGGCTTCATTCTGGTGTGGCTGGGCCTTGCCGTATTCACGGTCGACGGACTGCGGTCCAGTCGTGCGACACGGCAGTCTCCTCCAGGCCAACAGAAGCCGCTTGTCTGAGGTTCTGGTCATTTCTGGCCAGTGAGCTGGTTTCTAGGCCAACGCGCCAACCGATGCCAGGACTTCGGTCGCGAACGCGGGGGCCTCGACAGCGAGATGTCGTCGGTTCAGCGACCGGGCGGCTACCACGTCGGCCCCGTCGGCTTCCAGCACGGCGGCGAGCTTGTTGGCGGCTTGTCCTGGGTTGACGGCGTGAGTCATGAAGACGGCCACCCTCTTGTCCCACAACTTTGGGATCTGCTTGACCTTCCCGAGGTCGCCTGGTCGGTGGCCGAGCAGTATCAGGCCGTCGACCCAAGTGCCGACGAAAACCAGATCGGCCTCAGCTAGCTCCTTGTAGTCGAGATTGGTGGCAGGTCGCACCGTAACGGTGGCTCCGGCAACCTCGGCGGCCCCGCCGATGAACTCGGCGGCACGACGAGTGTTGCCGGTGCGACTTTGATGTATGACGACGACCTTCATGGCCACAGTGTGCCCCACCGGCAGGGGCGGTCCTACACTCCGCGTCATGCCAACCTACGACTACCGGTGCGGGGTTTGCGACGAGGCTTTCGAACTTCGCCGACCGATGTCCGAATCAGCGGAGCCGGCCACTTGCCCAGTTGGCCACGAGGGTGCACGCCGGCTGCTTTCGGTGTTCGCCGCGTTAGGTGGCGCGCCTGTGGCTGGACCGTCCCCGTCGGGACCGCCGATGGGTTGCGGTGCTGCGTGCGCCTGCCATCCGGGATGAACAGGTGAACCGACGCGACGACGGCCGCTTAGCCGGGAAGATCGTCTGCATCACCGGTGCCGGATCCGGACTGGGTCGTGCTATTGCGCTGCGCTTCGCCGAGGAGGGCGCCACGGTGGCCTGCCAGGATCTGCGTTTGGAGGCCGCCGACGAAACATCGAAACTGCTAGACGGCGACGGCCACAGGGCATATGGCGGAGATGTTTCCGACGAGGCCGCCATGGTGTCGATGTTCGCCCAGATCTATGGCGCCTACGGGCGACTTGACGTCCAGGTGAACAACGCCGGCGTGGACCGCCTCCCAGGAGACGGTTGGGATGAGATGATGGCTGGCGAAGGTTCGCAGATCTCGCTGATGGGCCACGCAGCCTTCATGAAGATGCTGGCCATTCACGCGGGCGGCACTTTCATTTGTACCCGCGAGGCGGTCAAGCTCATGGGTGAGGGGGGTTCGGTGATCACCATGGCCAGCATTGCTGGCTTAGCCGGCTGGGGACCGATCCACTATTCGTCGGCCAAGGGCGCCATTCTTGGCTTCACTCGTTCGGCTGCTCGCGAGCTTGGAGCCATGGGTATACGGATCAATGCCATTGCCCCGGGGGTCATTGATACGCCCATGACGGCCGCTGTCGACGAGGCCTTGCTGGCCCCCATGGTGATGATGACGCCTTTGAATCGCAAGGGGACTTCCGAAGAGATCGCGGACACAGCGCTGCATCTGGCTTCGGACGAGAGTTCTTTCACTACCGGACAGTGGATCTCGCCCAACGGGGGCCTCATCACTATCTGACCGTGGTTATCTGGGATTCCAGCGGACAAGTTGGTCAACGTGTGCGATCGAGGTCCACCAAGTGCCGTTCTGCCTCGTCGGGCAACAAGGCCATCTCGGCCATGCCCTCGGCCAGGACCGCTCGGTAGGACGCGCTCGGGGGTCCGATCGGCGGCGGAGACGAAGATCCGAGAGTGCAGGTCGGTTCGCCATCGATCGGTGCCATACCGATTAGCAGGTCGATCACGCCATCCAGCACCCGGACCGAGGTTCCCTCGACCGGGGGAAGGTCAGGTAGGTGGGTGGAGGCGGTTTTGATTCCATTTTCTTGGGCGGCCACATCGGCCATCTGGTCCCAGGTGATCCGCCAAGCCCGTCCTACCACCGGTAGACGGTCAGGGGGCGGAGGTTTGTCTGGACAAAAGCAGCAGCCACCACCCCAACGGACCGAGTGCCCACCGAAGAAGACGGGGTGGGGGACGACCACCCGATGGTTGGCGGTGGGGAGGCTCGGGTCGACAGCACCCCGGTGGGCACCCCACGGCGAACCTTCGTCGCAGCCGGTTAGGTAGGCGAGGAATCGAGCCTCGAGCAGGTTCGACCCGTAGGCCACGTACCAGACGGGCGATTGTCCCGGCTTACTCATACACCGAGCCCTATCGACCGAGAGGGCCGAATCATCCGAGGAGGTCGGCTAGTCCGCGGGCCGCCGGGTCGTCGTCGGGTGGCGCATCTTCGTGCAGGTGATTGAGCCAGGTGAGGCTGACCAGGCCGGCCATGACCGCCCCACCGTCGGTATCTATGGCTAGTTCGTCTGGCTCGCCCCACTGCATCTCGACCCGGTACGTCCCGGCGTGTCCATCCTTCGGTACAAGCTGCGCGGTGCTGAGGCTGCGAGGTGGTGCCGAACCGATCACTGTGTGCCGCCACCCCTTTAGTTCGTCCATCGGCATGTTGGGAACGTTGACGTTGACGGCCGCGACCGCTGTCGGTGGGTCGGCGGCGATCGAAGTGGCAACTGCTTGGCCGACTAGGGCCGCAGTACTCCAGTTTTGGTCGATGAGAACTTCATCGGCCCCCTGGCCTTCGACGCCCCAACCGGACACGGCCTGGCTGATCGCAATCCCGGTGGTTCCCCCATTGCGTGCTGTCAGGGCCGCTCCTACCGTTCCCGAGTGGTACACCGACCTACCCACGTTCATGCCGGGATTGATGCCGGCTACCACGAGGTCGAATGGCTCTCCGAATAGGCCAAGTTGGCTATAGACGACACATAGGCCGGGCGGTCCGCTCACCGACCAAGCGCGTTCCACGCCCTCAATATGAGCGTCATGGACTTCTGGCCGCATCAGGTGCATGGGTCCGAGAGATGCGCCGGCCCCTGAGTATTCGGTGTCGGGAGCGGCCACGGTGACCTCGCCCACGTCGACCAGCGCCCGAGCCAACTCGTGGAGGCCGACGGAGTCGACACCATCGTCGTTGGTTACCAGGATGCGCACGGCGTCGACCGTAGCGACTGGCAGCTATCGCGACCTGACCCGGGTTCAGGCCTCCATCTCGAAGCTGAGTCGCTCCCATGCGGCCATCGCCTCGGCGGCTCGGTCTTTGGCGGCCTCGTGCTCAGCGACAGCCGAGGCGGCTCGGTCTGGGTCTTGGTAGAGGTCGGGGTCGGCTAGGCGCTCCTGAACCTCAGCGACGACCGCCTCTGCCGCCTCCCAGGCCTTTTCGGCCTGCTCCAGTCGCCGGCGTCGGGCGAGTTCAGGATCTCGGGCCCCCTTTTTCCTTCTTGATCCCTCCCCGCCCTTGGAGCCGTTGGCCTTCCCCTTCTGATCCGATCCTGCTGTGTTTGCTGCGTACGTGGCGGAGGTCTTAGAAGGACTGGAGCTGGTATCCGGCTCGGACCTCGCCGGATAAAGCACCCGTTCCGGGACGCCCTCGTGCCAGGTGGCTTGTCCATCACGGACCTCGACCAGGCAGTCGGCGACCGATCGGATCAGGTGTCTGTCGTGCGTGATCAGGACCACTGTGCCCGGATAGGCACTCAGTGCATCTTCCAGCACGTCGCAACTGGGCAGGTCGAGGTGGTTGGTTGGCTCGTCTAGGACCAGAAGGTTCACCGGCACGGCCAGTGTCTTGGCTAGGGCCAGTCGCGTTTGTTCGCCGCCGGAAAGGTCGGCTACTCGCTGGTCAATAGCGTCGCCCCGAAAGCCGAACGAGGCGAGATAGGTCCGAGGGTTTCGACCATCGATGCCGACTCCGGGCACTGTCTTGAATTCTTCCATCACGGTGCGACGACCATCCAGAACTTCGGCTTGGAGTTGGTCGAATTTCGAGAGGTCGACATTGGTGCCTCGCGTGACCGTTCCGTCCAATGGTGCCATCTCGCCAGTCAGGAGACGGACCAGTGTGGTCTTTCCCGCACCGTTGGGCCCGACGAGGGCCACGGTGCGTCCGCGTTCGATTCCAAACGAAACTCCAGTGAGGACGACCTCAACCGCGGGGTCTCCTGAACGGGGAGCTTCTGGTCCGGAGCCTTCGACTCTGGGTGGATAGCCGGCAGACACGTCATGAAGCTCAGCGACCAGTCGGGACGACCGTCTCGGCTTCGGAAAGCCGAAACGGGCTGACGGATCGTCTGTCTTGGCCATCTCGACGCGGTCCAGCCTCTCCAAAGCCTTGACCCGGCTTTGAACCTGACGGGCCTTGGTCGCCTTGTAGCGGAAACGCTCGATGAATCGCTCGGTCTGCGCCACTTGCCGGGCCTGTTGTGCCGCCGCGGCCTGCTGGGCGGCGAGCTGATCCTCACGGGCCACCACGAAGTCGGCGAATCCGCCCACATACTCCGTCACCCGGCTACCAGCCAGTTCCAGGATCCGGTTGGCCACGGCGTCGATGAAGTCCCGGTCATGACTCACAAAGAGCAGGCCTCCCGACCAGCCAGCAAGGTGCTGTTCCAGCCACGCAACACTGTCCACGTCGAGGTGGTTGGTTGGCTCGTCCATAATCAGCAGGTCGGGTGACGACAGAAGCAGGCGGGCTAGGGCGACCCGCATTCGCCATCCACCGGACATTTCGCCCATGGGGCGGTTGTGGTCGGCGGGGTCGAAGCCCAGCCCGGAAAGGATCCGATGGGCGTCGGCCTCCACGGCGTAGCCACCGAGTTGCTCAAAACGCGCCTGAGCCTCACCGAACTCGGAGAGAACCCGGTCTCTCTCGGTGCCGGTGACCTCGCCGATCCGGCTGCCGAGATGCTCGATACGCCCGGCCAGTTCTGTGACCTGTTCTGCGCCGAGCATCACCTGTTCGAAAACCGAGCGCCCGGTTTCCACGGGGAGTTCTTGGGGGAGGTAGCCGATCCGCAGGTCCTTGGGCCGGTGGACCTGGCCGACGTCGGGATCTTGGAGGCCGACGATCGTCTCGATCAAAGTGGTCTTGCCGGTTCCATTGCTACCAACCAGGGCCACCCGACGTCCGGCACCAAGCTGCAGGGCCACGTCGGTGAACAGGGTTCGTGGTCCGAAGGACCGCGATAGTCCAGACGCGGTTAGCACGAGGTGAGCTCTGTCGTCTTTGCCACGTCGTTTGGGTCTGCGGCGGACTCAGGACGTAGGTGGATCCCAGCGGACCACGGCGGCAGCCGACGACATGCCGGCGCCGAACCCCACCAGGAGCACCAGGTCGTTGGGCATCACACGTCCGTGGTCGAGAGCATCGACCAGCGCGAGGGGGATGGAGGCAGCGGACGTGTTGCCGGTTCGTTCCAGAACCATCGCCGCCTTCTCCAGGGGAATGCCCAAGCGCTTGAGGGCGGCGTCGATTATTCGGATGTTGGCCTGGTGGGGGACGACGAGGGCTACGTCGTCGATGTCCACCCCCGCTTGAGCGAGGGCGTTGGTGGCAGCAGCTTCGAGTGCTAGGACGGCGCGGCGAAAGACCTCCTTGCCATTCATGAAGATCTTTCCGCCGTGTTCGCACCAAAGGACTCCAGCCGCTGACCCGTCTGACATCAGGTCCCAGCCGAGCAGGGTGGGGGTGTCGGCAGATCGTTGGATTACAACCGCTCCGGCACCATCGCCGAAAAGGACGCAGGTGCTCCGGTCTGTCCAGTCAGTGATGCCACTCAGGGCGTCACTGCCGACAAGCAGGATGGTTTCAACCCCACCCTCGGCGAACTGCATGGCGGTGACTAAGCCGTAGACGAACCCGGAGCAGGCGGCGTTGATGTCAATGGCGCCGCACGACATGCCCAATTCGTGCTGGACAACCGAGGACGACGCGGGGAACTGTTGATCGGAAGTGCAGGTGGCCAGCAGGAGTAGGTCTACGTCGGTCGGATCGACTTTGGCCATGGCCAAGGCATCCCGACTGGCGATGACCGACATCTCGCTAACCCGTCCGTCCACGTGGCGCGCGCCGATGCCGCTGCGCTCCCGGATCCACTCGTCAGATGTGTCGACCATCTCTGCCAGGTCGTGATTGGTGAGCCGGCGTTCGGGGAGATGGGTTGCCCAACCGGTGATGCGGCCGTGGGCCATGGGATGCTCCGATTCCTGCGCCTAGTCGTCGACCGTATAGCCGACTGGCCCAAGGGTAACCACCGACCGCCGGTAGGGTCGGCTGACCATGGACGAACCAGGGGACCACGAGGTCGCCGGCCTGCTCGCTCAGGAGGCTGGCGACCTGTTGTTGGCTGTCCGCGACGAGGGTTTGTCTGCTGGCCGTGCACCCTGGATGGTTCAGGATGAGGGGGATCGGCGAGCCCATGAACACCTAGTGGCCCGTCTTGCCGAACTCCGTCCAGAGGACGCGGTGTTGTCAGAGGAAGGACGCGACGACAGTGCTCGTCTGGGTGCCGAGCGCACGTGGATCGTGGACCCACTGGACGGCACCCGGGACTTCGCTCGACCGGGCAGCGTCGAGTGGGCCGTTCATGTGGCACTGGTAGTCGATGGCCGTCCGATTGCTGCAGCAGTGGCTCTGCCGGCCAGTGGGGCCCTCTACGGGACAGGCTTGTCGGCTGCCACCCGACCACCGGATCGAGATCGTCCTGTGGTCGTCACCAGTAGGTCTCAGTGGGGAGAAGCCGAGGAGGTGGCGGCAGCCATCGGTGGGTTAGTGCGGGCCTTCGGTTCGGCAGGGGTGAAGGCCATGGCCGTGGTGGCTGGGAATGCCGACGTCTACGTGCACCCGTCAGGTCTCTACGAGTGGGATGTCTGTGCTCCGGCTGGTGTGGCGGTTGCCGCCGGTCTGGATGTTTTCGGTATCGATGGTTCAATCCTTGAATTCAACAAGCCTCGGCCTGTGGTGCCAGGCCTTGTGGTGAGTCGCCCGGAATACACCGAAAGGGTTCTCGGAGCCCTCCGCTGGTGAATGACTTGCACTAGTCGAACGAGGCCATCTCCTTGAGCAGTCAGGTGGTAGGTGAGTCGGCGCCCTGGCCCACTAGGAGCGGGAAAAGGTCGTCGACAGCGGCGCTGAGGGTCGTCGGATCGCCGTTGTTGACCAACACGTGGTCGGCCGCGGCTAACCGCTCGGCGTCGGTGGCCTGAGAGGCCATTCGGGATTCGGCATCAGTTCGGCCCATGCCTCGTTGGGCGAGGCGCTGGAGGCGGACCTCTCGGTCAGCTTCGACGACCACCACCACGGTGTAGCCACGACCATCGTCAAGCCGACCCAGGTCACTTTCTACGAGAACCGCCATGTCTAGGACGACCAGGTCTGGTGGGTTTGCGCCCGACTCCAAATCGTCTATTTGTTTACCAATGGCCTGATTGATGGCCGGGTGGCTGATTGCTTCAAGGTCGGCGAGGCGCCCCTCGCAGGCGAAAACCTGGGAGGCCAGAGCCGGCCTGTCGATGGATCCGTCCTCGGTGAGGATCTCGGACCCGAACTCGCCGACGACGGCTGCCAAAATGTCCGGCTCTGTGAGCACCCACCGGCCGAGGGCGTCAACGTCAATCACGACGGCTCCATGGCCGGCGAGCAGGGCAGCTACCGTCGACTTGCCGGCCCCAATGCCACCGCAGAGGCCTATGACCTTCACGACAGCGTGACCGGTGTCGAAACCTCGTCGAAGAAGTTGCCGCCCTTGTCGTCGACAACGATGAAGGCTGGGAAATCCTCGACCTCGATCCGCCAAACGGCCTCCATGCCCATCTCGGGATACTCGAGCACTTCAACCTTCCGGATGGAGTTGAGGGCGAGACGGGCAGCCGGTCCGCCGATCGATCCCAGATAGAAGCCGCCGTGCTGGGCGCAGGCCTCGGTTACCTGTCGTGACCGATTGCCCTTGGCCAGCATCACAAGGCTTCCTCCGGCGGCTTGGAAGCGTTCGACATAGGCATCCATGCGTCCCGCTGTAGTCGGCCCAAACGAACCTGAGGCGTACCCCTCGGGGGTCTTTGCTGGCCCGGCGTAGTAGACGGGGTGGTTTCGAAGGTAGTCGGGCATCGGTTCGCCGGCATCGAGCAGTTCGGACACTTTGGCGTGGGCGATGTCGCGAGCCACCACAAGAGTTCCGGTGAGCGACAGGCGAGTCTTCACAGGATGTTTGGAGAGTTCGGAACGGATGGCGTCCATCGACTGATTGAGGTCGATGGGCACCACCTTCTCGGACAGGTCTTCGTCGACCACTTCGGGTAGGTAGCGGGCCGGATCTTCCTCCAGTTGCTCCAGGAAAATCCCTTCCGAGGTGATCTTGCCGAGGGCTTGGCGGTCGGCCGAGCAAGATACCGCCACACCGACGGGGCACGACGCACCATGTCGCGGTAGGCGCACGACGCGCACGTCGTGACAGAAGTACTTCCCACCGAACTGTGCGCCGATGCCAAACGCCCTGGTCATCTCGAGGATCCGCTGTTCCCACTCGAGATCACGAAAGCCGTGTCCGGATTCGTCACCGGTGGTCGGGAGGTGGTCGAGGTACCGAGCCGAGGCGTATTTGGCGGTACGCAGTGTGTGTTCAGCTGAGGTGCCGCCGATGACTACGGCGAGGTGGTAAGGAGGGCAGGCGGCGGTCCCTAGCGACCGAAGCTTCTCATCGAGGAAGAGGGCGAGGCTCTCGGGGTTCAGGAGCGCCTTGGTTTCCTGAAACAGGAAGCTCTTGTTGGCTGAGCCACCCCCTTTTGCTATGAACAGGAACTTGTATGTGCGGCCAGGGGTGGCCTCGATTTCGATCTGAGCGGGAAGGTTCGTGCCGGTGTTTTGTTCAGTGAACATGTCCAGCGGTGCCAACTGTGAGTACCGGAGGTTGGACGTCAGGTAGGTGTCCTGCACGCCGCGGGATATGGCAATCCGGTCGTCAGCCCCGGTTAGCACCAGTTCACCCTTCTTGGCCGAGACGATGGCCGTTCCCGTGTCCTGACAGGAAGGCAGTACACCACCTGCTGCGATGCAGGCGTTTTGGAGCAGTTCGGTTGCTACGAACCGGTCGTTGGCCGACGCTTCGGGGTCGTCGAGGATGCTCGCCACCTGGGCAAGGTGCCCTGGGCGCAAGAGGTGCGCTATGTCCCGCATGGCGGTCGCTGTCAGCAGGCGAAGTGCTTCCGGTTCGACTTCCAAGAAAGTGCGGTTGCCAGGGCCCTCGACGGTCGAAACGCCGTCGGAGGTCAGGTGCCGGAACTCTGCAGTGACGTAGGGGTCAGCGGTCAGCGGGAGTAGGTCGGCGGCGAAAGGAGGTTCGGTGGATGGGGCCACGGGATCGGCCATGGGCTCCAACCTACCTTTTGACTCCGTCGCAGACCGTCGCGATTCGCCCGAGCTAGGTCGCAGCCAACTCGGCGATCACCGGCTCCCAGAATTCCACGCCCCCGCCGCCAGTGTCGTAGAAGCTCAGTCGGTCCACGCAGTCGCCGTAACGATCTAGGAATCCGGAGGCGATCTGGTTGGGCTCGCCGATCACGGCGAATGTGGACAGTACCTCGTCGTCGATCAACTCTCCCATGGCCTGCCATTCGCCCTGTTTGGACATGCGGTTCAGTTCGTCCTGCAGGTCACCCCAACCGTGGACTTCGAGCACTGGCCGGTAGGCGGGCGTCGAGCCGTAGAAGGCGATTTGCTGTCGAATTCCGGTTGCCATGCGCTCCATGGCCTCCTCGTTGGGACCGGTCACGACGAAGCCCGGGCCGACGATCTCGAAGTCGTCCATGGTTCGGCCGGATCGTTCCAGGCCACGTTCGACGGCTGGGATGGTTACCTCGCGCAAATACTTCTCAGTACTGAAGGCATGGCAGATCAGACCGTCACAGACCTCGCCGGCCACCTCGGACATAAGCGGGCCGACGGCGGCGATGAATACCTTGGGTGGCCCGCACTCGTTCGGGCCCGGGTCGAAAAACGGGGTCATGAGGGTGTGGGTGTAGAAGTCGCCGCGGAAGGCCAACTTTTCGTCGCCGTTCCATGCAGCCCAAATGGCCCGAATGGCACTGATCATCTCCCGCATGCGGGCCGCCGGTCTCGACCACTCCATCGAGAATCTCTTGGTTATGTGGGGCTTGATCTGGGTGCCGAGGCCAAGAATGAACCGTCCGTTGCTATAGCGCTGAAGATCGTGGCCAAGATTGGCCAGGAGCATGGGATTACGGGCGAAGGCGACGGCGATCGAAGTGCCTAGCTCAATCCGGTCGGTGTGCTCGGCGGCGACTGCGTGAGGCAAGAAGGGATCGTGGCTGGTCTCGGCCGTCCAAGCCCCGGCGTAGCCAGCTTCTTCAAGGCGCTTCGCCGATTCGGCTATGGCGCCCAGTCCGCTCCGGGCGGCGGGAGTGGTGAGTCCGGTCAGTCCTCCGTCAATCTTCATGGCTCCGAACGTAGTGGTCTCCGCCAGTACCGATACTGTCCGGCCGTCCATGGAACTGCTGCTTATCCGCCACGCTTTGCCCGTCTCAGTCGACAACCGGGACTCCGGCGTTGAGGCCGATCCGGAACTATCGGAACTAGGTCTGCGCCAGACCGAGGCGCTGGTCGACTGGCTGACCACTGAGCCGACTGCCGAACAGATCGACGCCGTATACGCCAGCCCAAAGGTACGGGCCCGTCAGACGGTGGCACCGCTGGCCGATCGGCTAGGCGTTGAGTTGTTGATCGAGCCGCTGGTGAACGAGTACGACGCCGGCGAGGTCGAGTACGTGCCAATCGAAAAACTCAAGGCGGATGACGACCCACGGTGGGACGCCATCATGGCTGGTGACGACATCGACGATCCGGAAGCCTTTCGTGAACAGGTGGTCGCCGGTATGGACCGGATCATCGCAGCCAACCCGGGTCGGACAGTAGCTGTCGGTTGTCACGGCGGGGTGGTTTCGGCCTACCTGTCGCACGTGCTGGGCATCGACCGTGTGTTGTTCTACGAGGCGTACTACACATCGGTGTGCCGGGTGGCGGCCTCTTCGGCCGGGCACCGGTCGGTGCGGTCTATGAACGAGCTCGGCCATCTGCGGGTAGCGGGTGTGCCCCTCAGCGAGTACTGATATCCGGGAGAACCAGGAGTCAGTCGTATAGCTCGGGACGGTTCCGAAAGTGATCGAGCGCCTCGGGGTTGGCCAGCGCCTCGAGGTTGGTGATCGGGTGGCCTTCAACCACAGCGAGTACTGCAAGCTCTACAAGCTTTCCAGATCGGGTCCGAGGTAGCTCGGGAACCTGGAGGATCACCGCTGGGACGTGACGGGGCGAGGCTCCGGTTCTTACCGAGGTTCGGATCCTTTCCAGTAGCTCGGAGTCGAGTTGAGCACCTGTTGCCAGAACGACGAACAGGACCACGCGAACGTCGCCGGCGTGCGGCTGACCGATGACGAGGCTTTCGGCCACCTCGTCGAGTTGCTCAACCCGCCGGTAGATCTCGGCAGTCCCGATGCGGACACCTCCAGGGTTGAGCGTGGCATCCGAGCGGCCGTGGATGACGAATCCTCCTTCATCGGTTCGCTCGGCGAAGTCACCTTGGTGCCATAAGCCTGGGAACCGGTCGAAGTAGGCGGCCTGATAGCGGATGTCGTCCTCATCGTCCCAGAATCCCAGCGGCATCGAGGGGAAGGCTGATCGGCAGACCAATTCGCCCCGTACTCCGGTGGCGACCGTGTGGCCGGCGTCATCCACGACGTCGATGTCCATTCCCAGCGCCGGTCCCTGGATCTCGCCGGCGTAGACAGGCCGGGTTGGGTTGCCGGCTACAAGGCATCCGCACAGGTCGGTTCCGCCGGAGATCGACGCCAAGTGCAAGTTGTCCTTCCAGTCTGTGACTACGTGGGCAAAGCCCTCTGGGCTGAGTGGACTTCCGGTGGAGCACACGGTTCGCAGGGAGGACAGGCTGTGGGTGGCGATCGGCCGGAGGTCTGCGGCAGCCACCGAGTCGATGAACTTGGCTGACACACCGAGCAGAGTGAGGTCGTACTCATCGACCAGATCGAAGAGGCGGTTGCCGTTTGGGTGAAACGGGGAGCCGTCGTAGAGGACCAGCGAAGCGCCAGCCGCTAGCCCAGAGGCCAGCCAGTTCCACATCATCCACCCGGTCGTCGTGAAATAGAAGATCCGGTCGCCGGGGCGAACGTCACAGTGGAGGCGGTGCTCCACCAGGTGCTTCAGGAGGATTCCGCCGGCCCGGTGGACGATGCATTTGGGTTTGCCGGTAGTGCCCGATGAGTAGAGGACGTAGAGCGGGTGATCGAACGGGAGCTCGTGGAACTGGACGGCGTCAACACCGTGCGGCCCAATGAAGGACGCCATGTCGATAGTGCCTGCAGGCAGGTCGCCAGTCGGTCCGGCGGCAGGGTCCTGGGGCACCACGACCACCCGGCGAAGCGAGGGTAGGCCCTCCACCACTTCGGCTAGGCGTCGAGTCAGGTCATGGTGACGACCGGCGTACCAGTAACCGTCGGTGGCGAACAGCACGACCGGTTGTATCTGTCCGAACCTGTCCAGGACACCGTCGGTTCCGAAGTCGGGCGAGGTCGAAGAGAAAGTGGCGCCCACCGAGGCGGCCGCCAGCATCACCGCGTAGGCCTCGGGCACATTGGGGAGCCAGGCGGCAACCCGGTCTCCGGGTTCGACGCCAGCCTCAAGCAGGCCTTTCTGGAGGCGCGATACGAGTTCGTGGAGATCGGTCCGGGTCAGGCAGCGCCGCAGTCCCGGCAGCGTCGGGTCCTCGCCTTCGAAAAATAGTGCTGGCTGCTCGTCGGCTGATCCGAGCAGTGTTTCAGCGACGTTGAGGCGAGCATCGGGAAAAAACCGGGTGGCTTTCAGGTCATCGATCTGACCCGTATCGATAGGGGTGGTGCCAGGATCACCGACGACGCCGAGGTGTTCCCAAGCGGCTCGCCAGAAAGCTTCGGGGTGATCGATCGACCACTGATGTAGTTCGGTATCGGCGACACCGACCGAGGTGGCGAACTTGGTCCAAGCGCTTCCGGCAGCCTGGTCGTGATTGGGTGTCCACAGGGGTGTTGCCATGGTTGTCGAGACTACCGATGGCTGCTTTCGACGGACTGGGTGGATCTAAGGGCCAGACTGGGGCGATAAGGGCGGTCGGAGGTGGCCACCTGGACATGGAGGAGCGCTATGGAGCTGGAGGAGCCCAGATCAGGTCGATGGTTTGAGGAACTGCCGGTGGGGTTGGTGGTGCGTCACGCCCTGACCCGGACCGTCACTGAGGCCGACAACCTCCAATTCTGCTTGATGACGCACAACCCACAGCCCCTGCACCTGGACTCCGAGTTCGCAGTCGCCACCGAGTTCGGTGAACGTCTGGTCAACAGCTTGTTGACCCTTGGGTTGGCGGTCGGCGCCAGTGTCGGTGATACGACAATGGGTACGACGGTGGCCAACCTGGGCTTTGAGGAGACCAAGTTTCCGGCACCAGTTTTTATTGGCGACACGCTGCGGTTCGAGACCGAGGTGGTGGCCTCCCGGGCGTCTGGTTCGCGGCCGGATGCTGGCATTGTGACCTTTGAGCACCGGGCAACGAATCAACGCGATGAGTTGGTTTGCTGGACACGTCGCCTTGCTCTGATGAGAAAGCAGCCCTGAAGTCATCGGGCACGACTTCTCACAGATTCCCGGCAGAGAGATTGCGGCCTAGGCTCGCCGGATGGCGACTGGCCACAACCACCCTCCTCCGGTTGATGACCTCCATGTCACTGTGGGACGGAGGCTGCGTGCTGCTGGTATGCGCTACAGCCGGTCTCGTCGCCTCGTGGTTGACGCGCTCGCTGCAGCTGGCCGACCACTGACCCTCCCGGAGATCCTTGAATCCAGCCGTCCGGTCGATGGTCGAGCCCTTGCCCAGAGCTCCGCCTATCGCAACGTCGGCGAACTCGTTGACGCAGCGGTGGTCCGCTCGGTCTTCTCGGGCGACGATCATGCACGCTTTGAGCTGCACGAGTCACTCACGGGCCACCACCACCACTTGGTGTGCGACGGATGCGGTCGGATCGAGGACTTTGAAGTACCCGACGAATTTGAGCAGCAGGTGGCCGGCCTGGTGGCTGTTGCCGAGGAAAACGGCTTTCGAGTGGATGCCCACCGATTCGACATGGTCGGCCGCTGCGCCGACTGTGCCTGATTGTGTTCGTGCGTCGACCTGCTGCTCGTGTTGTCCTGCTGGATGGCAGCGGACGGATCTTTATGGTCAACGCCGAGGACCCCCTCGACCCCTATAAACCAGCTTGGTGGGAGATCCCCGGTGGTGGCATCGACTGGGGTGAGGACAGCGCAGAGGCTGCCGGGCGAGAGCTGGTGGAGGAAACGGGCATCGAGGATTTCGAGATGGGCCCTGTGATCTGGACCCAGCACGTGCAGTTCACTTTCGGCGGCTACTTCTTCGACAGCATCGAAAAGATCCACGTGGCTTGGTGCGACGGAGGTGAGTACCACCCACGCCATCTCGAGGCGCTGGAGGCTGCGGCCTTCTTGGGAGCAAGGTGGTGGGTGCTGGACGACCTGCTGGCCTCAGACGAACCGGTTCTTCCGACGCTGCTTCGCGATCACCTGTCACCGATCGTGGCGGGTGACCTCCCCGGGGAGCCGATTGACATTTCGCCAGTGCCACTGGACTGACAGTGGCGTGGTTGTACTTTCGGCACTATCGGTGACTGACTGGTCAGCCGTTTAGGCCCTCGATTCCACTCCAGGCGAGCCGGGCGGCTAGAGCGGCCATCTCTTCGGACGAACGGATCCGTCCGAGGTGCATCCAGTGCCGGATCATGCCCTCCGATAGCCCGTTGATTCCGGCTGCCATGGCGAGTGCATCTTCGTAGTCCATTTCGCCCATGATGCGCGTCAGGTACTCGCTGAACGAGTCGCGGACCTGGCGGGCGTCTCTCCGAAACTCGGGGTCGGTGGCCAGACTCGAGCCGTAGAGCACAGCGAAAGCAGCTGGCCTGTCCTCGAAAAACCGGAAGAAGGCCCGGAAGCCTGCCTCCACGCGGCGACGGGGAGTTTCCTCGACTTCCGACGACTCGATCGCTCGGAGTAGGTCATCGCCCGTCTCGGTGAGGAGTACCTCGAAGAGCTCGTGCTTTGAGGCGAAGTGCTGATAGAGAACCGGCTTGGTGACGCCGGCCTCGGCGGCTACAGCGTTCATTGAGGTGTCGTGGTAGCCGGATCGGCTGAATACTTCGAGAGCCACCTGAAGGATCTGCCGGCGCCTTTCGGCTGCCGGCATGCGGATCGTTCCAGATCCGTTGGTGGAGCCGCCATTCTCAGCAGCGCCGCTATCGGCGGCCCGGGTCACTTTGGCGTCCACGGTGGCCGTGACCGGCTCTGTCGACATGTTGGGACCGTAGGCGTGCCGGTAGGTCGAGTGCCCACCCGGGGAAATTAGCTTTCGGCGGCGCGATCCTCTTCAGCAGCGGCCCGGACCGCGTAGTGAAGGACAATTGCCGGGGCGAGGATGATCGAGCCTGCGACGAGCAAGGCCACCAGGGCGGTGGCGATCCCGTCGGAAAACCCGGTAGACAAACCGACGGCGAACACGACGATCGATGAAACAAACGTGAGATAGCCGAGGCGCTGGCCGAGACGTGCCAGGCGTGCCAAACGAAGTCGTCGAGCAATAACTGGATCGTGGGCCTCAGGTCGTTCGTTCATGGCAGCCAGCCTGCCTCATGGATCAGAGCCTCCAGACGTGCCGCCATACGATCGAACGACAGGTGTTTGACGGCCACTCGACGTTCCTTGGCCAGCCAGGACTTCTGTTCAGCGGGTGAGCTCTTCAACCAGCGTCGAATAGCGTCCATGTCGTCAACGTCGAACCAGCGAAAGCCAAGGGCACGGAGTTCGTCGGCGACCGGGTAGGGGCCGACGGCCACGGGCCGTTTAGCAAGTGACGCTTCCACCGGTGGGTTGCCGAAGCCCTCCCAGGTGGATGGGAAGGCCACAAGGTCGGCCGCTGCGTACATGTCTGCCATCGAGGGAGCTGTGTGGCGCAGGACGGGGCAGCGGGCAGCGGCCAAAAGACATGCCAGCTCCGTTCCGTAGTCGTCCTCTGCCGGCCCGGGGAGCCAATAGGTGGCGTCCAAGTTCTCGGTCAGGGCAATCGCTCGGTCGACCGCCTTGCGTGGGATTGCCCGGACCGGATGAACGACGAGTAGGTCATCGGGAGTGATGCCAAGCGAGTCACGCGTGCCGTCCCGGTCCCCGTCTTCGACATCAACCCGAAATCCGTTGTGGATGGTGGTAGCCGTAAGGCCGCGGTCGGCCAATTGCTGGCGAGTCAGGTCATTGATGGTCACGTGGCGCCACGCAGGATCGTCCGGTGGTAACTCGGTTATGTGAGCGAATCGCTCGCGCTGCCACGGTGGGTCATGGTGGTGGAGGATGGTTGGTCGTCCTCGGAGGGCAGTCATCACTGCTCGGGCGGCTGGGAGGTTAAGCGGGATGGTGCAAAGGTTCTCGACCACTACTAGGTCTGCGTCAGCAAGTGCGTCGGTCACCTCCTGAGGATCGGGGCGGACCTCACCAGAATCCGGAAGACTGCCGTCCTGGGGCTCGGCCTCCGACCTGAGGCCTAGGCCGGCGACCAGACGAAGTGGGCGTGAGTCTTCCCAGCCCGGTTCGACCTCGCCGGCCACCCAGTCGACGTCGAACCCAAGTCCAACGAGCGCGTCGGCCCACATTCGTGATACGACCGACACGCCGTCGGTAGGACCGAACCGGAAGGAGGCGATGGTGCAGCGGGGCATGGTTATTGGGTACCCGTCGGACGCCGAGCTTGAGGCGACTGTTCGCCAGACACTTGACGCCCATTGGGTTGCCGAAGGGTACGCAGCACCGCACGCCACGGTCTACCCGTGGCAGTGGCTGTGGGACTCTTGCTTCCACGTGTTGGTTTGGCTGGAACTGGGCGAGGTCGATCGGGCTCAACGCGAACTGGCGACGGCCTTTGGCCCGCAGACGGCATCCGGGTTCGTTCCTCACATCAACTACGTCCGCAGCCCGGGATTCCACTATGACCTATGGGGGCGGCGTGACGGCTCGTCGATCACCCAACCGCCCATGTACGGATACGCGGCTGCCGAACTGGCCCGCGCCGGACACCAACCCACTGAGGAGGTACTTGCCGCAGCCACGGCTGGTCTGCGGTTCCTTCTCGACCACCGACGCAATCCGTCTGGGCTGGTCCGGGTTTGCCACCCGTGGGAAACTGGGGCCGACGATTCCCCGCGCTGGGACGATCACTGTCCGGGGGATTTTGATCGCGACCGATGGCGGATCACTAAGGACCGTCTGGTCTCTCTTTTCGAGACGGGCCCGGATGGTGAGGCTCTGACCAACCCGGCATTCGACGTTGCGCCGGTGGGCTTCAATGCCCTCGTTGCCTTTAACGCCCGAGAACTAGCCGGCATCACTGGCGACGATCGCTTGGCCGATGATGCGAAGGTGCTGGCTGGCGCGCTGGCTGACCGCTGGGATCCCGTTCTCGGCACCTGGGTGGACGAGTGTTCGGACACCTCCGGGTCGAGCAGTAGCCGGACCACAGAAGGCCTGCTACCCCTTCTGGTTGAAACCGCTCCGGGTCGGGCTGCCAAGGTTGTGGACCAACTCCTCGACCCGACTGCCCATGGTGCACCGTTTGGGCCTACCGGCGTCCACCGGGCTGAGCCGTCCTTTGACCCCCGCGCCTACTGGCGAGGACCAGTGTGGCCGCAGATCGCCTACCTGCTAGTCCTGGCCGTTGCACCCCACTCGCCGACCGCGGCGGCCACCCTGGCCCGGGCCACGGTTGCCGGGGCGTGGTCCTCGTCGCTGGCCGAGTACTGGGATCCTGATACCGGTGAGGGTCTCGGTGCCCTTCCCCAGTCATGGAGTGGTCTGGCTCTTGTCCTGGCTAGACGCTGGGGCGGCGGAGCTGGCTAGCGGCGCGAATCCCTGGCTGTGCCCACCAGTTCGCCACCGTCTTCGCGATACACGTAGCAGTGAATGCCCCGGAATACTGCCTGCTCGTGCTCGAAGTCGGTCCTCGTGGGAGTGAGGTAGCCAAGCTCCAGTTCTGAGAGCTCGTAGATAGTCCCCACAAACCCGGCGAAGGTGGCGTAACACTCAGATCGGGCGTAGGCGTCCATCTCCCGGTCCCCGGGCCAGGGGGCGCCAGACCGTGCCGGATGCTCGGTACGCAGGTAGATCTCGTATTGGTGGGGTCCCTCGCACGGCACCCGCGTGTCGATTTCGATAAGCCGGTCTTCGCTCACCCACGAGTAACTGTTGAAGCAGGTACCAGCTCCCAGGTCGTGAAGATTGACAACTTCGCCGACCCAGTCGGGAACCTCGTCGTTGGCCAGCGAGGGTAGGACCTCCACGATCAAGGTGGTCGATGGGGCGGGATCGGCATCGACATCTTGTGTGGCATCGCCGTCACCGGGACCCGTTGATGCTGTGTTGGACCCACAGGCCACGACCAGTAGTAGTGCCAGAACCATGCCGTATCCGTTGATTTGTAGCCGCGCCCTCGACCCGGGTCTTCGGATTCGGAGGCCGCCTCGGGGGGTTGCCATGGGGTCAGGGTACGACGGACCGGTACCGTGGCGGGGTGCCGGTGGTCGAGTTGCGCGCCGTTGTCGCGCTACTGGGGCGCTTTCCCGCCCTTTCAGGGGTCAGTCTGACCGTCGACGCTGGCGAGACGGTCCTTGTTCGCGGCCCCAACGGCGCTGGGAAAACCACCTTGTTGCGGTTGTGTGCCGGTCTGGTGCGCCCCGAGTCGGGAATGGCAATCGTTTTGGGTCATGACCTCACTGATGGTGTCGAACGTCGGGCGGTTCGTCGCCGGGTGGCCCTGTTGGGGCACGGCGCGGCCCTCTATGACGACCTGACAGTCGTCGAGAATCTGCGCTTTTGGGCCCGGGCGGCCGGACTGACTTCGGGTTCGGGTGACGACGGGGTCGAACAGCGGGTGGCCGGAGTTCTCGATCGACTGGCCGTGCCGAAACGCTTGGTAGACCAGCGGGCATCCGCCTTGTCTCAAGGTCAGCGCCGGAGGGTTGCACTGGCTGCGCTCGCAGTGCGTCGTCCCGAGCTTTGGCTCCTGGACGAGCCCCACGCCGGGCTGGATCAGGCAGGCCGTGACATCGTCGATGGGTTGATCGTCGAGGCGGTGGCTGCCGGTGGCACTGTCGTGGTCTCGTCCCACGAACTTGAGCGGGTCGCCACACTGTCACCGCGGGTGGTGACGCTGGCCGGTGGTCAGGTTCTCGACGGGGGAGGGCTCGGGTGATTGGCCGCATCTCACGCGACGCGTGGTTGGTGGCTTGCCGCGATCTGCGCATCGAGGCGCGGTCTCGGGTCGTTCTCGACCAGGTAGTCCCCTTTTCGGTCTTGGTCCTCGTGCTCTTCGGCTTCGCCTTGGATGCCGACAACCGGACCCTACGGACCTTTGCCCCCGGCCTTTTCTGGGTGGCTGTCCTCTTGAGTGCATTGCTGGCGGTTCAACGTTCGGCGACGCTCGATCGCTCCGACGGGACCGACACAGCGTTGCGCATGTCGGGTCTTTCGCCCATCTCGCTTTTTCTGGGTCGGGCGTCCGCCGTATACGTTCAACTGGTGGCCCTTCAGGTTGTGCTGGTCGGCGGCCTGCTCATCCTCTATGGAGTCGATGTCGAGGATCCGCTGCTTTTGGTCGTGGCCGGCCTAGTCGCCGGGGTCGCTGTGGCGGCCGCCGGTACCCTCTATGGAGCGCTGGCCTCGGGGCTCGGGGTGCGGGAGACCCTCCTGCCGATTCTGCTGCTCCCGGTGCTGGCGCCGGTGCTGATCGGGGCCACCCGGGCGTTCGATGACGCTCTCGGGGCAGCGGCTGTGGACGGCTGGGCGTGGACCGGCCTGCTGTCGCTGGCTGCACTGATTCTCACCGTGGTCGGCGCGTCAACCCACAGCGCGCTGGTCGAGGACTGATCGGGAGCATCGATGGCCACGACAACAGACGCCGGACTGGGCGAGCGTGATACGACCGGTTCGCCACGATCAAGGCTTTTGGGCATCGCAACCCTGATTGCGGTGGCCATCTTGGGTGTCCTGGCGTTCGCACTGACCGAACCGGACGTGCGGATCCACCCGGAGACTGGTGAGGAGTTCGGCCAGTTCGATGCTGTGCGGATGCTCTACGTGCACGTGCCGCTGGTAATCGTGACCTATTTGTCCTATGGGATCTGTGCTGTGGCCAGCATCGGAGTGCTGGTGAAGCGGACGCCGTGGTGGGACGTGACAGCTCATACAGCTGCCGAGATCGGGACCATCTTCTGCGGCCTGGTGCTTGTCACCGGCTCGATCTGGGGCCGTCCGGTTTGGAACACCTGGTGGGAGTGGGGCGACGTCCGCCTGATGACCACGTTGGTGCTGTTTCTGATGTTCACGGGTTACCTGGCCTTGCGGCGAATCACCGAAGATCCGCGCCGCCAGGCCCGCCGGGCTGCTGTGGTGGCCTTGGTCGCAGTGTTGGATATTCCGCTGGTCAACCGGTCGGTGGAGTGGTGGGAGAACCGGACGCTGCACCAGCGCTCCACACTCGGAGAGCTCAAGATCGAGGACCTCACGTTGTTCACTCTCTTCTTCGGTTTCGTGACCGCAGGCTTGGTTCTCGCATGGCTGTTCCTTCACCGGTTTCGTGTCGGCTGGCTGGAGCGGGCGGCAATCGATCATGGAGTGGCAGCGGCCATCGTTGAGCGGCAATCCGAGACATCTGACGCTGAGGTCCGTCGTTCGGTGGGGGAGCAGCCCGAGGGACCCGAGGAAGGGCTAGTGCCATGACCCACGTGGGCTATCTGGTGGCCGGCTGGGGAATCGTGGTCGGCGTGCTGACCGCCTATGCCGTGCGTCTGGCCAGACGGGGACGGGCGCTCAGTTGCCTCGTGCCCAAGCCCCGCCGTCGGTGGCTCGAGGATCGAGGAGTCGATGGTTCCTGAGCCCGTTGATGGGCCGAATGGCGCACCGAACGACGAGTCGGACCTTCAGGTGTTCGACCTGACGCCTGCCCCGACGCGACCTGAACGGATCCGAAGACGTCCGGCGGCCATGGCAGCAGTTGCCATCCTGCTGGTAGCCCTGGTCTTTGTGTTGCTGCGCACCCTTGGAGACGCATCTCTGTTCTTCTACGAGGTTTCGGAGGCCGTCGAGCGTCGCTCCGAGCTGGCTGATTCACGCTTTCGTGTCGTCGGTACTCCGCAGCCCGGACTAGTCGAGATCGACGTCGATGGTGAGCCGGCAGTCGTCTTCACCCTCTGCGCCGGCGATGTCCTAGCCGATGTCGCCCACTTGGGAGATCCGGCAGAGTTGTTTCAGCCAGGGGTCCCTGTTGTGCTTCAAGGAGGCTGGGTGGCAGGTCCGGCTCCTGGTGTGGCCGACCTGTGGTCACCGGCAGCTGATGGCTGGCACCTTCGGACCGACCACATGGTCGTCAAGCACGATAACGATTACCGGGGCGATGGTGCCGAATTGGCACCCTGCGGCGACCAGGCCTCCATCGGATAGTGAACGCCACCCTCGGGACGGGGTTTGTCGCTCTTGGTCTGGTTGCGGCGGTGGCCGGCCTGGTCTCCACTGGTTGGGGGTTAGCTTCCGGTCGCTTCCGTCTGATTGCCCGGTCGACAACATGGGTTTGGCTACTGGCGGTGGCCGCTGTTGGTCAGGTGGTGGTGATGGAGAGAGCGCTCATCACCCGCGACTTCACAGTGGCCTACGTAGCCGAGCATGGCAGCCACCGCACCCCAGCTCTTTTCAATGTGGCCACCCTTTGGTCAGCACTCGAGGGCTCAATCCTGCTCTGGGTGTTGGTTCTCGTTGGATACCTGGTGCTGTTGGCACGACGTTTCCGGGACCGGCTCGAGGACCCGATGGTGGGTTGGGCTCTGCTGGTGATGTTCGCCGTCTGCGCCTTTTTCTTTATGCTCCTAGCCGGCCCAGCCCAGCCCTTTGGACGATTTGAGCCCTGGGCTGGCTACGACGGACCGGGACCCAACCCCCTTCTTCAAAATCACGTGCTCATGGCGTTCCATCCGCCGGTGCTGTACCTGGGTTACGTCGGATTCACCGTGCCATTTGCTCTGGCGGTGGCAGCACTAGCTACCGGACGCCTTGGCGAGGGCTGGCTTCTTGAGGCTCGCCGGTGGACGCTGAGTGCCTGGGGTTGCCTGACAGTTGGGATTTTGCTCGGTGCTTGGTGGTCATATGACGTTCTCGGATGGGGCGGCTACTGGGCATGGGACCCGGTCGAGAATGCCTCGTTCCTGCCTTGGCTGACCGGGACTGCCTACCTGCACTCGGTCATGGTGCAGGAGCGCCAGGGAATGCTGCGGGTCTGGAATCTGTCGCTGCTGTGTGCGACCTTCGCCTTGACCATCCTCGGGACGTTCATCACCCGATCCGGAGTTCTTGAGTCCGTCCATGCCTTCACCGAGTCGGGCATCGGTCCGCTGCTTTTGGGTTTCTTCGCTTTGGTGGTGGTGACAACCGTCGGCCTGATCGGTTGGCGCGGCGACTCCCTGCGGTCTCCGGGGGCCATTGAGTCGCCGGTGTCGAGGACAGGGGCGTTTCTTGGCAACAACCTCCTATTTGGCGCATTCGCCTTCGTGGTTTTGCTGGGAACGGTCTTTCCGCTTCTGGTCGAAGCCGCTCGAGGTGACCGAATAGCGGTGGGCAACCCGTACTTCGAACAGATGACCATGCCTATTGGCTTTGCGTTGCTCTTCTTGATGGCCGTGGCGCCTGTTCTGCCGTGGGGCCGAGCGACCACCGATCTGCTGATGAACCGTTTGCACGCGCCGGCGTTGGTTGGGTCTACTGCCATGGCTATCTCAGTGGTTCTTGGTGGTCGAGGTTGGGCGCCCACACTGGCTGTCGGCTTGGGGGGCTTCGCTGGCGGCGGGGCGGTCCGGCACCTCGTGGTTGCTGTACGTGCCAGAGGTTTGCGTGGCCTAAGCGGGCGGTCCAGTGGTGGGATGGTGGTACATGTCGGGGTAGCGGTCGTAGCCGTGGCGATGGCTTGCTCATCCGCTTACGTTCGCCAGGTTGAACTTCGCTTCGACGAGGTCGGCGACACCGCCACGTTTGCCGGACACGAGCTGGTCTTTGATGGTCTCTCGGTTGTCAAGCTCCCGGAGAAGTCCGAGACCCGGGTTGCGGTGATCGTTGACGGTCGTCGACTTGAACCAGCAATCAGTGTCTTTCCGTTCGGTGGTCAGACCATCGGGACGCCGTCGACCAGGTCGACCTGGAGGGATGATCTCCAACTGGCGGTCCTCGCCGTTCCCGAGGCGGTGGGTGACGGGTCATCGTCTGCCGCCGGGGGTGGTGTAGGCGCCGAAACGGCCAGCAGCACTGTCGTTCGTGTGACCGTGCAGCCTCTCGTTTCCTGGCTTTGGATCGGCGGCGCCATAATGGCCGTCGGGACCGCCCTCGCCGCAGTTGCTGGCGCTGGGAGTGCGAGTAGCAGATCCCGCCAAGCCGATAGGGAGCCGGTTGCGTGAGCCCGATTCGGATCTCAGCGGCTGCCGTGGGGTTGGTGTTGACCCTGCTCATCGTGGTTTTTGCCACCCGAGACACCGGTCGTGACCGGTTAACGACTCATTTAGTCGGTGCTGTGGCACCACCGGTCATCGGTACGACCATTGATGGCGACATCTGGGATCTCGACGATCACCGGGGCCGCTGGGTGCTGGTCAACTTATTTGCCACCACCTGTGTGCCGTGCATTGAGGAGCATCCGGAACTGGTGGCTTTTGCTGAGGCCCATAGCGGCGACGATCCGGACCGTCCCGAGGTCCGGGTAGTGAGTGTCGCCTTTGACGACCGGGCCTCTGCGGTGGCTGCCTTCTTTGCACAGAACGGTGGTGGCTGGCCCGTTCTTGCTGCCGACACGGGTCGGATCGCTGTCGACTGGGGCGTGGTGGCCGTTCCTGAGTCCTACCTAGTTGCACCATCGGGACATGTGGTGGCCAAAGTGGTTGGAGGCGTCGTCCGGTCTGATCTGGAGGACCTGCTGGATGAAGCGGCATCTCTCCTTCGGGGTGCTCCTGGGGGCGACTTGTGAATCGGGTTCGTCTGCGGTGGTTCGTGGTCTTGGTGGTGGCCGTCGGCAGCCTGTTGGCGTCAGAGGTGGTTGACCACGCGCCTCGTACTAATGCCGAGCGGGTTCACGCTCTGGCCGACGACTTCGCCTGTCCTGTATGCCAGGGGCAGTCACTCGCTGAGTCGGATGTCCCAGTGGCCCGAACCATTCGGGCCGCTATGCGAAACATGGTGGACGAGGGCCGGACTGACGACCAGATTCGCTCGATGCTGGTAACTCGTTTTGGCGAACATATCGACTACACCCCGTCCGGTCGGGGGCTAACCGGTTTGGTTTGGATCTTGCCCGTGGCGGTTGGGTCCGTCGCCGTGGTCGGCTTCGCTGCTGCCCTCCGGCGTTGGAGTGCCGGCGCCCGAAACGACGAAGTGGCGGTTCCCGGCGTTGCCGAAGCGGGTCCCCGGCGCGGCCTCAAATTCTCGCCCGTCACGGTGGTCGGAAGCGTCTTAGTCGTAGGGGCCTTAGCTGGAATACTGGTCGCCCGAACAGCTGGCGACCGGAGCTCGTCTGACACCTTGACCGGCGACATCCGCTTGTCGACCAGGACGATGTTGGCCGAGGCTGCGGTAGCCGCTTCGGACGAGGCCGAGGCGCTGTATAGCCGGGTACTGGAACTGCAGCCTTCCAATGTCGAGGCGCTGGCCTACCGCGGATGGTCGCGGTGGCGAAACGGAGACCGCGAAGCTGCCCGCGGTGACCTTGACGAGGCTGTTGCACTCGACGCCTCCTATGCCGACGTCCGGGTCTTTCGGGCGTCGGTCCGCCATGCAGACGGCGACCACGTTGGTGCAGCCGAGGACCTACTGGTCTTGGATACAGCGGACGCCCCGCCGATCGTGGACGACCTTTTGGCTGCTAGCCGGCTACGCCAGCGGATTGCGGGTGGCTTGGCTGATGAAGGCGAGTTGTTGGGCGCCCTCGAATTGCTTGACTCGGGCTTGGATTCCCAGGAGGAGGCGGGCGGGAAGTCGTCCGGCGAAGCGGCCCTGATGGCTGAACGGGGCTGGCTTTTGGCTGCAACGAGGGTGCCTGAGCTTGTGGAACGTGGTCTGGGCGATTTGGATGATGCGGTGGCCGCCGATCCGACCGACCTTTATGCCCGGGCCTACAGGGCCGTAGTCCTCGCTTTGCTGGCTGGCCGACCCGATGAGGCGGCTGAGGACGTGGAGGTTTTCGACTCGTCGGACAGCCGACCAGCCAACTTGGTTGATCTACTGACTGCGGCGGGCTTGGTCCCCGGTTGATCGGACTCCGGCATGGATTCCCGGGCCTGTCTTCAGGGTTGGTGATAGTGGGCATGGTCCACGACGCCGTTGGTGACGGTCAGTTCCCAAACCGAGGAGTAGGCGCAACCCCGTCCCCCGCTCAGTCCAGCACCGTTGGCCACCACGTCGCGGACCACGTCCGGGATTACGTCAGAGTGGCTGCAAAGCACCATGACCCTCTGGCTGGCATCGGATGTGGTGGCTAACTGGCGCACGAGTTCGCTGGCGGCCGTCGAACCACCCTCGAACAGGGCGTCGTCGACTGTGACCGGCAGGTCGCGCCGAGCGGCCAGTGGGCCGACAGTCTGGAGGCAGCGCACGGCTCGACTGCTGCGAATCTCGACCAGTGGCCGGTTGCCGCACATCCCCTCGACCAGATTTGCGAGACAGTCGGCCTGAGCGTGCCCATTGGCGTCGAGTGGTCTTTCGCTGTCGTCGCCCGACCATTGGTAAGGGTCGCCGGCCGAGCCGTGTCGGACTAGAAGAAGGGTCATCGAAGCGCCCAGGGGTGGGCCGGTACGTCGCTCAGGGTGAAGTCCGGTTTTTAGGCGGACACGTCGGTGATGCAGACGGCATCACCCATGGGAAGCGAGGAGCGCATCTGGGCGGTGGCCTCGCCGTACAGCACACCGAGCATGCCGCGGACGAGACCCCGGTCGATGGCGCAGATGACCGGGTGGTCGATCGGGGCTCCATCGAACGGGCAGTGTTCGGAGACGATGCGCAGACCGTCGTCGGTGGAACTCTCAGCCCGGGCAGCAAAGCCGTGGGCGGTTAGCGCCTCGGCCACCACCTGCATTGCCGACCGCAATGACCGGTGGACCTCCTCAGTGCCGAGGGCGTCCGCCATGCTCCGACCGACTTCGGCGCCGACTTCCTCGGCCATGGTCTCCGCCTTTTCAGGTGGGAGCAGGGCTAGGGCTCGCCCCAGAAGGCTCACCAGCACAGCGTCTTGACGGACCGGCAGTTCCAACGGGGCGGTCGGATTGGCTACCCGGTAGTGCTTGGATGGTCGACCTGCCGAGGCGCCCTCGGGCCTTTCGATGATGACCTCCAGATAACCGCCGGCAGCCAACTTGTCGAGGTGGTGACGAGCGACGTTGGGGTGGAGGTCGAAGACCTCGGCGGCCTCGGTGGCGGTGACCCCAGCGTCGTGGGTCTGCTCGCGGACATGCAGGTAGATATCCCGCCGGGTGGGATCGCCAAAGGCTCCGGAGATCGCAGTGACCGCCGAGGCGAACTCGTTGGCCGTGAGGGGGGGCCCGTTCACCCGGTTATTCTAACTATTCCGACCGGGCGGTCATTCGCCGGCCGGTCCGGGCCCGGTCGGCGCCCTCTTCCGTCCGCGTGCCCTGACTTCGAGATTTTGCCCCCGAGAGCCGATAGGAGTGCCCGTGCCGGTCACCGAAGCCCAGGTTATTGATGCTCTCCGCCCGGTTCAGGACCCTGAGTTGCGGCGAAGCATCGTGGACCTCGGGATGGTGCGACGCGTCGACGTGGCTGGTGCCCGAGTAGAGGTCGAAGTCTCTCTCACGGTCCCCGGCTGCCCTATGAAGGCTGAGATCCAAGCCTCGGTTTCTGGAGCGGTGGCTGCCCTTGACGAGGTCGAGGATGTGGAGGTGGTGTTCACCACCATGACGGAGACCGAGTTGGCTGAGTTACGTGAGCGACTCCACGGCGATCCGGCGGCTACCGCTGGTACCAACTCCACTTACGGTCACTCTGAAGGACGGGCTGTTCCGTTCGGCGAGGCCAATTCGTCAACCCGGGTCTTACTGGTTGCCTCGGGTAAGGGTGGTGTCGGCAAGTCGTCCGTTACCACCAACCTGGCAGTAGCCCTAGCTGGACGTGATAGGGACGTGGCGGTGGTCGATGCCGACGTCTGGGGCTTCTCCATTCCGCGGATGCTGGGGGTATCTCATCCGCCCACGGTCATTGACGAAATGCTGATTCCCCCCGAGGCGCACGGAGTGCGCTGTATTTCGATGGGGTTTTTTGCCGAGGAGGACCAACCGGTCATCTGGCGGGGACCGATGCTCCACAAGGCTCTTGAGCAGTTCTTGACCGACGTCTACTGGGACGAGCCCGATTACCTCTTGGTCGACCTGCCGCCCGGGACGGGTGACATCTCTATCTCGCTGGCTGGCTTTCTGCCCACAGCCGAGATGTACGTGGTTACCACGCCGCAGTTGGCCGCCCAGACGGTGGCGCAACGGGCGGCCTTCATGGCTGAAAAAGTGAACTTGAAGGTCCACGGCGTGATCGAGAACATGTCGTGGTTCACCGGAGACGACGGGAAGAGATACGAGTTGTTTGGTGTTGGCGGCGGTACCGCTCTAGCCGAGCGCCTAGAAGTACCGCTTCTCGGACAGGTTCCGTTGGTGCCGGCACTGCGGGACGGAGCGGACAACGGTCGTCCGGTGGCCGTCGACTCTTCAACCGAGGTCGGGGCGGTCTTCGCAGAGATGGCCCGAGTGTTAGACATCGAGATGAAACCGACGAAGCGCCGTCACCGCGAACTCAAGATTCTGTGATCGTTGGACCAGGCAATGGGAGCAACACGTGGACGTACGTATTGGGGTGACCAACACCCCCAAGGAGATCACCGTCGAGATGGACGACGACGTGGATGTCGACGGCCTAGTGGCCGAAATAGAGCAGGCCGTCGCTTCCGAGGGCGTCGTGCTGTGGCTTACGGATGCACGCGGTAGACGGGTCGGAGTTCCGGCCGATCGCATTGCGTACGTCGATCTGGGTGCCGCCGGGGGCACGAACCCGGTCGGTTTCGGTTGACCGGTCGCCCGCGTCGGGGCGTTCCGGACTAGAGGACTGACCCATCGTGGCGACGCTTGCCGAACTGGCTCGTTCCCACACCGAACTTGATGATCGGCGCGTCGTCCACCTCCAGGACCTAGTCAGTTCATGGGGTCTCCTTGCCGACCTCTCGTTTGCCGACCTCCTGCTCTTCGGTCGGGGAGGTAGTGCGGCCGAAGATCAACTGGTCGTCGTCGGACATGTGCGGCCCACCACTGGGATCACCCTCTACCGGGCTGACCTGATGGGCCAGGTGTTTGATGGTCGTCGCAGACCGTTGGTGACTGAAGCTTTTTCGACGGGTGTGACTGTCCGAGGCAGCGTCAACGTGGGTGCTGATCACGACGTTCGGGTGACAGCCGTCCCCGTGCGACAAGACGGCGAGGTTCTTGCGGTGCTGGCTCGGGAGCGGATCCGGCCGGATGACCGTTCAACGAGCGAGCAGGAGCGAACATACGTCGGCCTCTTCGACCGGTTCGCGGCGATGATCGAGCAGGGCGAGTTTCCCTACCGCGACGAGGAGCGTCTTCGGCACCGAACGCCGCGGGTCGGCGACGGTCTACTTCTGGTCGACGCCGATGGCCGCATCGAGTTTGCTTCTCCGAACGCCGTCTCCTCTCTGAACCGACTAGGAATGACCCGAGGAGTGACCGGTGCCCGCTTCGAAGACACCGGACTCGGTTCTTCCATCCTGCGCGAAGCGTTTGATCGTCGAACTGCGGTGATTGATGAGATGGAGCGCTCTGACGAGGTGGCCGTGGTCAGCCACTGCTTCCCGCTTCTGGACCGTGGAGTGGCGACTGGCGCCATCGTGCTCGTCAGGGACGTCACCGAGCTACGTCGCCGGGACCGCCAACTGGTGTCCAAGGACGCCACCATCCGGGAGATTCATCACCGGGTAAAGAACAACCTGCAGACCATCTCGTCGCTGTTGCGTCTCCAATCCCGGCGATTGCAGGGTGAAGAGGCTCGGTCGGCGCTCGGTGAGTCGGTCCGCCGCATCAGTGCTATCTCGGTGGTGCACGAGACGCTGGCGCAAAGCACCGAAGATGACGTGTCGTTCGGCGAGATCGTCGGACCCTTGGTCCGAGTCGTGGAGGAGAGTGTGTCGTCGCCGCTGCGACCAGTGACGTTCATCGTCGAGGGTGACGCTGGCATGGTGCCAGGCCAAGTTGCAACCACTCTGGCGGTAGTTCTGACGGAACTGCTTCAAAACGCCGTGGATCACGCCTTTCCGGAAGCCCCCCTCCTTCCTGACCGCTCGGAGACCCCAGGCGATGGAGAGGACTCCAATCCTGGCTTGGTTCGGATTGAGTTGGAACGCCGAAGTGATGGGCTCTCGCTTCGTGTGGTCGATGACGGCGTTGGGCTGCCCGAAGGCTTTGATTTGGACGAGGTCACCGGGCTGGGGTTGACGATCGTGAGAACGTTTGTGGAGGGGGAACTTGGCGGTGGGATCAGTCTGTCTCCCGCAGAGCGAGGCTCCGGGACGGTTGCCGAGGTCCGGTTGCCGGCCAGCCGCCTGACTGGGCCGTGGGGCGACTCCCGGGAGCCAACCGGATGACCAGATAGATGGATAGGCGGAGGGATCTAGTGTCTTGGCTGTGATTAACGAATCCTCTCCGCGGCGACCATTGGTTTTGGCCCACCGTGGAGCGTCAGTCGACCGGCAGGAGAACACCGTCGAGGCCTTTGTCGAGGCCCGCGAACAGGGAGCTGACTGGGTGGAGTTGGACGTCCGGCTTTCAGCAGACGCTGTGCTGGTTGTCCACCACGATGCGCACTATCCGGACGGTCGTCTCGTCCGGGAAGTGCCTATGGCCGAGGCTCCCGATCACGTGCCCTCCCTGGCCGAGGCGTTTGAGGCATGTGAGGGCATGGGAGTGAACGTCGAGGTCAAGAACCTGCCCGGTGATCCCGACCACGAGGCTTCGGAGGTGGTCTGCGAAGCGGTGGTCGGCCTTGCTTCTGCATACCGACCACCGGAACTAGTTCTGGTGTCGTCGTTCGATATCGCGGCAGTAGACAGGATTCGGGTTGCTGATTCGTCGATACCCACTGCGTGGGTGGTGGCTGAGCGGCACGGTACCGACCTGGTTTTGGACCGAGCGGTAGCTCATGGGCATGGGGTGGTGAACCCGTGGGACGAGCTAGTTGACGAGCACTTGGTCGAGGCGGCACATCGCCGGGGTCTGTCGGTGTTGGTATGGACAGTGGACGACCCGGTACGAATCGGCGAGCTCGTCGGCTGGGGCGTTGATGGGATCATCTCCAACCGGCCAGGCCTGGCTCGGTCAGTAGTTGACGGCTGATCCGCTTTCCTCGGTGTCGCCGATCTAGTCGATTGCCGGGGACGCGAGTGGTATGACGAGGTCCATCGCTGCTGGATGATGACGGACCGAAAGTTCGATTGCCTCGCCCACGTGGTCCCCGTCAACTTGCCACGGAACTGGCCGTGACGCTGCGACATCGGCGGCGTCGACGTCGTCGATGGTCGCCACCGACGATAAGCGGCCGATATTGGCTCCTAGGCCGGCAGCTTTCATTAGGGAAGCTGCGACAGTGCCGGGGCGTAGATCGCGGAACGAGACGATCGACAGGGGTCGGTCCAGAGAGGCTGCTGGAGCTAGCGACAGCCTTCTGGTTCCCAGGTAGGTGTACGGGTCGGTGTTGAGGCAGACGGTGAATACAGACGGGAAGACCACCGATTCGTCACCACCGATGGCCACATGGAAGGCGGGTTGGCGATGGTCGTAATGGCGGATCCACGTGTCGACCGACGCGGCGACAAAGAGAGGATGTCCGGCGAAGCGTTTGAGCAGGCCACCCCTTCGCTCGACCTGTTCTACAACGGCGGCGTCGAAGCCAATCCCAGCGTGGAATAGAAAGTGTCGTCCATTCACAGATCCGAGGCCGATTCGGCGAATGGAGGCGGCCTCGATGGCGTCTAGGAGGGCGCCGGTGGCCTCGACCGGGTCGTCGGGCAGGCCGAGAGTGCGGGCGAAAACGTTGGTAGAACCGCCCGGCAGGGCCGCTAGGGCCGTGTCGGTGCCCACTAGGCCGTTTGCCGCTTCATTGAGGGTGCCGTCGCCACCGAGCACCGCGACCACGTCGATGCCGTCGTTTGCCGCTCCCTGAGCGAGGCGTGTGGCGTGTCCTCGGCGGCTAGTGGCCGCCACCTCGAGTCTGTGGTCGGCCGAAAGCGCCTTCTGTATGACGATGCGAGTCCGCGCCGTCACCGACGAAGCTGACGGGTTCACCACCAGAAGCAACCTCATAGCAACCGACCATAGGCCCCAATTCGGTCTGTGGTCGCCGTCATTGAAGTCTGGGGCGTGACAGACGACCTGCGCGAAATCAGCAGTCCTAGCTGGTCCGGTTCTCGCTCGATCCGGGCAGACTTCGACCCATGAACGTTGTCGTGTGTGTGAAACAGATCCCCGACCCGGCTGACCCGGGAGCATTGGATCCTGAGACCAAGACCCTGAAGAGGGATGTCAAGCTCATTTTGGATGAGTCCGACTCTTACGGCGTCGAGATGGGGCTGCAACTGGTGGATGCTGCAGGCGAGGGCGAGGTCCGTCTCGTTTCGATGGCTCCAAACAACGAGATGAGCGGCCTGAGGACCGCCCTAGCCATGGGCGCCGAGAGCGCCGTGCTGGTCAGCGATGAGGCCCTGGCCGGGTCCGATGCCCTGTCGACGGCCAAGGTGCTTGCCGCTGCAATCGCCCGCTGCGAACCTGACCTGGTCTTGGCCGCAACGGAGTCCAGTGACGGCTACACCGGCACTGTTCCGGTGCAGGTCGCGGAACTGATGGACCTCCCGTCGGTGACCTTTGGCAAGGAGATCGCCGTGGTTGACGGTGTGGCCACCGTCAAACGCCAGACTGAGGCTGGTTACGACGAGGTCGAGTGCCCGCTGCCGTGCGTTGTCTCAGTTACCGCCGGCGTTGTTGAGCCCCGCTACCCCTCCTTCAAAGGGATCATGGCTGCTAAGAACAAGCCGGTCGAAGAACTCGACCTGGCAGGACTTGGGATTGAGGCCTCGACCGTCGGATGGACGGGCGCCCGACAGGAGATCACGTCCATTGCCGAGGCTCCGGCAAGGGAAGCCGGCGAGGTCATCGTCGACGAGGGCGACGCCCACGAGCGCATCTTGGCGTTTCTGGACGACCTCAAGGTCATTTAGGAGGCTGTCATGGGTATCTCGAAGATCTGGGTCTACGGCGAGACGACCGAAGCAGGTGTGACTGCCGGGACGTTGGAACTGGTGACAAAGGCTCGCTCGCTGGCCGACACCGTAGAGGTGGTCATGGCTGGAGACGCCAGTGCGGTGTCCGGCGAACTAGGAGCACATGGTGCCGCGACCGTCCATACGGTCGGCGATCTGGCTGGTTCTCTGCCTGGCACGAAGGTGGCATCGGCTATCGCTGGTGCTTTGGCTGCCGGCGTTGGTCCTGACGTGCTTTTAGCTGCTACCTCCTATGACGGTCGTGACGTGGCCGGTCGCCTGTCGGCGAAGGTCGACCGCCCGGTCATCACCAACGTCGTGGATCTCGTCGGTGACGGTGACCGTCTTCTGGGAAGTGAGCCCGTTTTCGGTGGCACTACCGACGTTCTGACGGGGTTCACCGACGGTGGCTTGGCCATCTTCCTAGTGCGTCCGAAGTCGTTCGTTGCCGAGGAGTCGGGCGGTGGGCCGGCCGCCGTAGCCGAACTGGCCGTGGGTGACCTTGGCAATACCGGAGGAGCGTTGGTCAAGGACCGCTTTGTAGAAGAGAGCACGGGCCCGAAGTTGGATGAGGCGGCTGTGGTCGTATCTGGCGGTCGGGGACTCGGTGAAGCCGAGAAGTACGAGATGATCGAAACCCTCGCCAAGTTGGTCAAGGGCGCCCCTGGCGCTTCGCGTGCCGTGGTTGACGCTGGGTGGGTTCCGTACTCCTACCAGGTGGGCCAGACAGGCAAGGTGGTCAAGCCGACGGTCTACCTAGCCTGCGGGATTTCCGGGGCCACACAGCACTTGGTGGGCATGAAGGGTTCGGCCAACATCGTCGCGATCAACAAGGACGAGGAGGCGCCAATATTTGGCATCGCGGACCTCGGAATCGTTGGAGACGTGCACAAGGTGCTTCCCAAGTTGATCGAGGCCCTGCAGGCTCGGGGCTGATTCCAGCCTGATTCCGGAGTACGCCCTAGGGCGCAGCGCTTAGCGGCCCTAAAGCAGCGAGGCCCGGTCGTCCGGGTGGTCAGGACGAACTGGGTGTATCGATGGAGTCCCGAACTGCCAGGCCCCAGGCGATTCCGTCAAGTGGGTCTTCTACGGCCAATCCGATGAACCATCCCGATGGCCTTGCCCGGTCATCCCAGCGCCACCAACCCAACTCGGAGACTGCCTGGCCGAGTTGATCGGTGGGAGTAGGCCAGCTGACTGACGAGTCGGATTCATCTAGGCCGGCGAGGGCTGTGGCGCACCACCAGGCTTCGAATCGGCCGCGTGCCGCCCCACGCCTCCGGCCGTGGGCGCCGCCGGAGGCACCCAACCAAGCCAAAAGGCCAAAGGCCTCTTCGGTGGCCAACTGCCGCAACCGGACCTCCCCGCCGGCCAGCACGGCTGCCGCATCGGGTCCGGTTCCGATTACCGCCGCGGTGGTAGCAGCTCCCTCAGATCCTTCGGTCCATGCCGAAGGTAGGTCCCGCAGCGCACGTCGGCCCGACTCCGCTTCGGAACCGGCCGGTGGTGGCTGGCCATCGATCAAAGACACCTCGAGGATCCCGGCCGCAGGAACCGGGTCGTCTACCCCGTATGGCCCGATAGCGGGACTATCAACGGCCTGTTCCCAAGGGGCGAGGCATAGTGGAAGGCCGAGGGGGTCCTCGTCGAGTTGGACGCCGGTCAGGTTGTCGCCACGGGCTACGCGTTCGTGCGCCACGATTGCCCTGAGAGCTCCTCCATCGACGGGAAGGTGGGGGTCGAGCTCGGCCCACGTGTGGCTTGAAGCAGCCACTTCGGCTAGAGGGGCCACAGTGAAGGTTGCGGCATCGCGCATTACTGCCGCTGCAGCGAAGTTGGCTGGGGCCGAGAGGGCGAGGCGGTGTTCGGCGTGGTCGGAAGCTGGCCACAGCTGGTGACCCCGTTCAATGGCGGCACGCGATCGGGTGGCCACTCCCTCCACGGATTCCCAGTCTCCGTTGTCGCAGGCGTCGTCAATGAGGCGCAGGAGGCCATCGAGGTCCCCATCTTCCAGCAGGCGGTCGAGGTTGGCCATTGGGCCCGGTTCAGACCAGTGGCCAGGGAATACGTCGTCCGCTGGGGTCATCTGGCAGCCTCCCAGCCTCGGCTAGAGCCCGGGCTCGGACTACTAGGGCATCGCGTTCGAAGGTACCGAGAAGCCCAGCAAGTTGATCGGAGGGGCCGTCGGCGACGAGTCGTTGAAGATCGGCGATGAGGTCTTCTTCGATGACGTCGCCGGCGAAGTCCCATATCACGGTGCGGACCTTGAACTGGTGGTGAAAGCACAGGGCGTTGTCGATAGCCCACAGGCTTCCGTCGTCACCGGCCAGCACGTGGCCGCCCTTTCGGTCGGTGTTGTTTGCTACCAGGTCATATGCGGCGAGTCGCCTTAGGTCGTCGGCCCAAGCGGGGTCGTCGCGGAGCGTGAAGTAGTGCTGTTCGTAGTCGCATGGCACGTAGAGCTGGACTGAGCCTTCGCCGAATGGCCCATCGCGCACCACGGTGGGGGGAACCAGACCCCATGTCAACTGCGCAGTCAACTCCCAGGCAGCAGCCTCGCGACGGTGAAGTCCGGGGGGGAAGTCATGCAGAGGGCGTTCTCCACGACTCGGTTTGTAGACGCCCTGTAGTAGAGGCGTATCTCCGGTCTCGGAGTGGGTGACGTCGACGAGAAATGTGGCGTTGGATGTCCACGGCATCCGGCCCAGGAGCTCCAGCTCTCCTTCATTGAGCACCTTGAGGGCGAGTTCGTCGGCGATAGGGCCCCGGTGTCGGAATGGGCTGGGTCCGGCTTCGTGGGCTGTGGACGCTGCGTCAGTTGACACAGGGGCACCAGCCTCCGGCAGTGGGTTCCAGCGGTGCGGCGCACCATGGACAGGGTGGTCTGCCGGCGGCCACCAGGTCACGGGCTCGGTGGATGAAGGCGGCGACCAACTCCCGACGCATTGGAAAGCGGGCCTGGGCCGGTAGTTCATCTTCTTCTCGAAGGAGCTCTTCGACGATGAGGACCAGGCGGTCGGTCGACTGCTGGTAGGTCACGCCAAGGCTGCCCACGACCCAGTCGGCTTCTACAGGATCATCGAAGTAAGCCTCGGTTGCTGCGATTTCGACGGCGTCTTCATCTAACGGAGGGAGGTCGGCCATAAGACCACCGAGGAATTCGGCGAGTCCGGCCACCTGTTGCTTTTCAACTTTGAGGGACACCACTTGTCCTGCCCGACGGGCTTGGAGAAAGAAGACCCGTCGTCCAGGGTCACCGACGGCACCGGTGGTGAAGCTGTCGGTGTCGTCCCAGTCGATTTCAGGTCGAGCCATCGATTCGGATCCTAGGAACTCGGCTGACGCAAACGGTGGTATCGGGCCGGAGCCTACGAGTCGTTGGCCGATGGAGGTCGGGAAAGGTGGCCGGTCCCATTCACGGTCAGCACGGTAGGTCGTTCGGCAGCGTATTGGACGGCGCTAATCGAGCATGGTCCGACCACGATGCGCTGGAAGAGGTCGAGCGGAGTCCCAAGGGCTTGTGCGATGGCGGCCTTTATGGGATCGGCATGTGAAACGCATATGACCGCCTCGCCGGGGTGGCAAGCCACTAGGTCAGCCACCTGACCGGTGATGCGGGCCTGCATCTCGGCGAAGGACTCGCCGCTCGGAAACCTGAATATCGAGGGCTGGCGCTGGATGGTTCCCCATGCCTTCAAACGCATGAGGTCCTTCAGCCGCCGTCCGGTCCATGAACCGAAGTCGCATTCGTTTAGGCCGGGGGCAGTGCGGACTCGCAGGCCGAGTGCCCGGGCAATCGGGGCGGCAGTTTCCCGGGTTCGCTCCATGGGGGAGGCATAGATGGCGGCCACCCTGTCCGGGCCGTCAGGACCTTTGAGCCATCGGGCCACGGCTTCGGCCTGGTAGCGACCCTCATCAGACAAATGTAGGCCGGCTGCGCGACCGGGGAGCCGGGCGCCTGTGGTGGGCGTTCGGCCGTGTCGGACGTAGAGCACGAGGGTGGGGCGAGCCGAGGTGGAGGCCATCGGACGTCGAACCTACCCTGCCGGGATGTCCCAACGTCCGGCCGCCTCTCGCCTGCTAGCCATTCTCCACGAAGAGGTATCTGATTGTCGTGCTTGTCCGCGACTCGTGGCATGGCGTGAACAGGTTGCGAGCGAGAAGCGGGCTGCTTATCGCGACCACGAGTACTGGGGCCGGGGAGTGCCGGGTTTCGGCGATCCCACGGCCCGAATCCTCATCGTCGGTCTGGCTCCGGCTGCCCACGGTGCTAATCGGACGGGGCGAGTCTTCACCGGAGACCGGTCGGGGGACTTTCTGTTCGCAGCGCTCCACCGTGTGGGACTCGCCAGCCAGGCCGAGGCCACGGGTCGGGACGACGGGCTTGAGTTGAACGATGTTTTCATTACAGCTCCAGTCAAGTGCGCGCCGCCGGCGAACAAGCCGACACCCGACGAGCGGACGGCATGCCGGCCGTTCTTTGCACGTGAGGTGGAAGCGTTGGACCGTGTGCGGGTAGTGGTGGTTTTAGGCCAGATTGGCTACGTGGCTGCTGCTGCCGAGTTCGATCTGTCGCCTCGGCCGGCGTTCGGCCACGGGGTTGAGGTCGCGCTGGACGCTGGCCGCACGATGTTGTGCTCCTATCACGTGAGCCAGCAAAACACGTTTACTGGTCGACTGACCGAGCCAATGTTCGATGCTGTGCTGTTTCGAGCGCGGGAACTTGCCGAATTCCAGTAGGCAGCACTCGGGTTCGCGACGGGGGCCTTGAGGTCCTTCGACCCAGTCGGCCTGCTGCGGGTATGCGCCGGTAGCCTCGGGGCCGTGACGCGCCGCCTCCGCTCTCGTTCCTTCGCACCTGTCCTCCTGCTGGCCCTGCTGGCCGCAGCTTGTGTGCCGTCAGGAGAGCCGGTGTCCTGGGAGGACAAGGCAGATGAAAGCGGGCAAGGATTGGTCGAGCGTGAGTTCGTCGCCGCTTGTCTTGAGGCCAATGACGACCTTGGTTCAGTCAAGTCCAAGAACTTCTGCGGGTGCGTGCTAGACGGCGTGCAGGACGCGGTGACCTTTGAGGAGTTCAAGGAACTCGACGACTTCATTGACAAGCACCGAGACGAGGTCACTTCAGGGATGTTGACCGAGCACTTCGGCTGGTTCGTCGAGGTAACTGAGGCCTGCGCCGGTTGATATCCGCTGGAGTCGGGCAATACCTCGCGAAGTCGTCGATCTTCGTCTTATCCGAACCCAGGTCGAGTCGTTTAGCCGGCCTTCACGGGTAGTCCGACGCGGGCCGTCGGGTTGGCCCAATCGGGCCATCGGTCACGACTCTTGGCTGCCAACTTGTGCATCAGGGCGATGGCACCGGGATCGCTGTCTCCGGGACGGCCCTCGATGACTCCCTCGGCGAGCATCTGCATGATCACCTGACGGCCGAGTTCGGTCCGGACGATCGTTAGTGTCCAGTCGTTGTTCTCGCCGATGCCGCCCGTGGAGATGTCGGCGTGCTCGGCGGCAAAATCCGGGCAGTAGTTGCAACCCTCGCGGGTCCAGGCGTGACATTCCTTGAGGTTGATCTCGTGGTAGTCACCGTTGCGCATCCAGATCTGGAACACGCCCTTTATGTTCATCTTGACCATCTCCTCCTTGCGGAGGCGGTACTTGGTCCAGAACAACTCTTCGAAAATGCTGTCGTCGAACGACTTGGAGCAGAGCAGGCCGATGTTGAGCTTGATTGGCTTGCCAGCCTTGCCGACCTTGCGGTGCCACATAACGGGTCCGATTGAGGTCTGGCAGCTCATACCGACGAGGGCTAGAGATGACAGGCCTTGATCGAGCGCCTCGGGCATCGCCAACGTGTTGGCTGAGTATGTGTAACGGCTGCCGGCGCCGGCTAGGACTGAGTCGCGGTCGGTGGCGACGGCGGGGATCGCCTTCCAACTGCTAGATCCGTCCGGTCCTTCCGGTTCGAGGTGGCTGGTCAGGGCCCCGTCGATTATCCCGTTTTCTAGACACCAAATGAGGATGGCTGATACCAGACCGCCGTCCTGTCCCTGGGCGTGCACGGTGGCGTCGCTGGCCCGGGTGAGCAGTACGTCCTTGTAGACACCCGACATTTCGTCAGGACGGCGAACCCGGGCGAATAGGTGCTCGTCAGCCTCCGTTTCCCAGTCGCGGAACCGTGGGCAGGCTCTGGTGCAGGACGTGCAGCCCTTCTGGCCGTGGACACAGTCGTCGGTACCAGCCTCGTCTTCGAGATGGAAGGGTCGGTATTTGCCAGGCTCGTGTTCGTAGCCGATGACGTCGTGAGGACAGGCGATCACGCATCCGGCACAGCCGGTACAAAGCCCTGAAGTGATGACCTCGTCGTAAAGTTCCTTCCACTGGAAGGTCCACTTTTTTCGAGTTTCGGCCATCGGTTCAGACATTAGTCCAGTCGCTTTTCCGGCTCCTTTTCGGGCTCATCTGAGTTCATCCCGGATGGTTGACCAGGATGCGATAGTGCGGGCGAAGAGGCCTGCGTCGTAGACGTCCTCTTCGCTGGCCCACTGGCCATCGCCTCCCCACTTCAATATCGCCAGGTTCCACGGTTCGTGGATACTGCCGTCGCCAGGGTCAGCTAAACGGTTTCCGAAGCGGGCCACCACGACACCCTGGTCTTGATCGATGATGTGCCAGTGCACGGGGAAGGCAACCATTTCGGACCCCGGGGAGCTTGCCATGGTCTTTGACATCCAGTCGTAAATGGCGTCGCGGCCAGTGAACTCGCCATATGTGGGTTCCACGTAGTGGGCGTCGTCGGTGAACATGTCTGACCAATCGGACCAGTCGCCGGTTTGGGCGGCTTCGTTGGCCCGCCGGGCGAACTCAAAGAAGGTGGATTCGAGTTCAGACCGGGATGCGGGAGTCGGCATGGTCGCGAATTCGGTCATTTGGTCTTCCGGGCTGGTTTTGGATTTGCCTGTCAACTCCGCAGTCTCAGATCTCTTGGGGCTCGACCCGGAAAGAAAGTCATGCGATCCGCGATCTCAAGAACTTCGTCCTTGTCTCCGTCGAACCGTATCTGGGGCTACGGTGTCAACCGAGTTTCCAGGAGTTGCCAAAGGTAGACCGACATGGTTTGTGTGGCGTGTCGGGCGAAAGAAAGTTGGGGTTTGGTTACCAATATTCTTGGTGACCGTGCGCCAGTGGGGGGGGTTCCGAAAGGGACTCTTTCGACAATTGGCAAGTGGTCCGAATTGTAAAGGCTCGATTTCTTGAACATTGGCTTCATTCCGGGAAAGTGGTCTCGCCAGACTCCTCAAAGGGACGCCGTAATCGATTCGACGAGTGGTCGACGCCTCACCTTTGGTGAACTCGACAGCGCCGCGCGCAAGTTGGCGAATGCTCTCCTCGGCCTTGGTCTAGAGAAGGGCGACCGGGTGGCAATCCTCAGCATGAACAGCATTGAGTACTGCACGCTCTATTTCGCATGCGGTCTAGCGGGTTTGGTGGTCCAACCTATGAATTGGCGGCTAGCCCCTTCGGAGCTGAGGCGCATTATCGAAAATGGTGAGCCAAGGGTCTTCATCACTCAGGGCCAGTATGCGGATGTCGCTGCGGAAGTCTCAGCGATGGTCGATTGTGTGGAGTACTGGCTGCAATATGGCGATGGTGGAGACGGGACCTACGAACATCTGGTCGACCGGGCTGCGGACGAGTTGCCCTCTTGTGCTGACACCGTCGGTGATGATGACCCGTTCTGCATTCTCTACACAGGAGGAACAACCGGACAGTCAAAGGGAGCCCTGCACAGCCACCGAAGCGTTAATGCGATGATGGTCAACCAGACGGTGGCTGAACGCATCGTTCCTAGCGACGTCTATCTGCTTACCGGCCAGATGTTCCACATTCCGGTCGTGTTGGCACTCAATTACCTTGCCCACGGCTGTCCGCTCGTCTTGATGAATTTCGACGCCGAATTGGCGATGGAGGTAATCGAGAGGGAGCGGGTTTCAGCGTTCTTAGCGGTCACCACGATGCTGAACTGGATGATGGCGCTTCCTGGCTTCAAGAGTTATGACATCTCGAGCCTCAGGAATATCCAGTACGGGGGCGGACCGATGCCGTCGACGGTTATTGAAGAAGCAATGGAAAAATTTCCCTGCACCTTGATCCAGGGCTACGGACAGACCGAAGGTGCAGGCATGACCTTTCTTTCTCAAGAGGATCATCTGAGGGCGGTCAAAGAGGACTACCACCCGGAGCGATTGAAGTCCTGCGGTCGCGAAGGCTTCCTCACTTCACTAAGAGTTGTCGACGAAGATGGGGTCGATATTCCGACAGATGGAAAGACCACCGGACAGATCATTGTGAAGTCCGAGGCCAACATGTTGGGCTACTTCCGGCAACCCGACTTGACCAGAGAGACCATCCGAGAAGGATGGTTGTGGACCGGAGATATCGCAACGATGGACTCGGATCGTTATGTGTTCATCGTGGACCGAGCTAAGGACATGATTATCTCGGGTGGCGAGAACATCTATACGGTTCAGGTGGAAGAAGCAATTGCGAAGCATCCTGCGGTCCTCGAATCTGCCGTAATTGGAGTGCCTGACGACGAGTGGGGTGAGTCGGTCAAGGCATATGTGGTTCTCAAGCCGGGCCACACCACTACGGAAGAGGAGATAATCGAGGCGGCGAAGACCGACTTGGCGTCCTATCAGAAGCCTCGGTCTGTGGAGTTCATAGACGAATTGCCGAAGGCGCCCACCGGAAAGATCCTGAAGCGGGAATTGCGTGATCCTCATTGGGCTGGAAGAGACAAGGGTGTCTAGAGCTCTGCCTTGCTGCACGTGTCAGCGGCGACTCCGCTGAAAAGGTTGACTGTAGGTAGGTGTTGGCTTCAGGGCCACCCTTTCTCTAGAAAGAGATCCGGCGTTCTCAAGCCGACGTCGTAGTCGCCAACCTTTCAGCTATCAAAGTCGCTTCAGCTCAGTTTGCAGCTCGTTCATCGCGTCGAAACTGAAGCGAGCGAGATCCGGATCGCCGAGGCCAGTGATATTCCACATCACCAAATGACGCAAGCCTGCCGCGTGGTAGCTGGCGATCTCCTCAACCAACTGTTCGACCGTTCCTGCGAACGCATAGTGGGCCGACACCTTTGGTGGAATGGCCTCAATGATTCTTTCTACCTCTGGGCGGGGGATTCGACTTGGTATGAAGTCGTGGAAACCTCCCTCATTTCCTAGTGGAGGTTCTAGGCCAAGGCCCTCAAAAACCCAGTTGGGCATGAGGATGCAGAGCATTCGGACCATTTCAGATGCGAGGAGTCGGTTGACCGACTCCTCGTCGGGACCTACTAGTAGATAACCGAGCATGCCGGGCGTGAAGTTTTCGTCGTTCCTGTTTGCCTCGCGAGCGCTGGCGCGGATCCGCTCGAGAGAATCCCGGTAGGCCTCAGGCGACATCTTCGTGGGTAGCCACCCGTCGGCATATTGACCAGTCAGAGAAAGCATGCGAGGTCCGTGGGCGGCTAGCCAGATTTCAGGAGGACTGTCGCCATATGGGTCTAAACCCATCACTGCATCTTGAAGTCGAAAATGCTTTCCCTCGAAATCGACTGTCTGGCTTCCGGCAGTCATCAAGAGTCGAATGATCTCGAGGCCTTCAGCGAGTTTTGCGACAGGCTTGTCCCATTCGATTCCGTACGGCTGGATATTGAGTTGTTCTCCGGATCCAAGTCCGAGGATGGCACGCCCCTTGGTCATGTGGTCAAGAGTGAGCATTGTCTGGGCGATTGAGGCCGGGTGTCGGCGCAAGAGGTCGGTTACGCAGGTCCCTACTCGTATTTGGCTGGTTTGCGACCCGATTGCAGCCATCATCGCGAATGGATCTACGTGTACGTGGCTGGAAGGTTGGTGTTTGGCCAAGGGCGTGAAGTCTTCGTTCCACATGGTGTCTGGATGCCAGCCCATTAGATGGTCCGGCCACCAAAGTGCGTCGTAGCCGAGTTCCTCCATCTTGATGCCCAGGGATATCCCCCGATCCACCGGCGGAATTATCTGCCCTGGAGCACCTAGTTGGATTTCCATATTTTCCTCTCTTCCAGACAACTGGCACGGAGCCAACTTTCCTATGAGCCCCGCCAGGCAGCCATACCGTGGGTCGGTGGGGATGGCGTTGGCCATAGCTCGGCCTCGCCGGCCTATGGCCAACCGATCGTATTGGGACTAGTCAAGTACTCCGACTAAGTTGACCTATATCTCATATCCAAATTGGCTGCGCCCAATCTGCGAAGCGAAAGCATTCGGCTTTGGGAGTCCCATTGCGCGACTCAGTGTTGCGTCTGGTCGTGAGCGAGTCATTTCTCTTGACTTCGGACTGTTGCCTGGCTCGTTGGTGGGCGCCGACCGGGATTGATGATCAGGGAAGCTGCTCCGATGACTAAGGCTGCTCAAAAGGCTGACAAGGAAAGTTCAGCTTCGAATAACAGGCTGGAATCTATCTTGGATGCGGCTGCCCGGATGTTCCACGAGAAGGGTTACGCCGCCACTTCGACGCAAGACATCGCAAATGAAGTCGGCCTTCTAAAGGGGTCGATTTATTACTATATAAATAGCAAAGAGGACCTACTTTTTCGAATCATCGAAGAGTCCCACGAGGGTGCGCTCCGGGCAATCTCGACTGTTTCGCATCTTGATGTGAGTCCGCTAGCTCAGGCGTATTCGCTTGTTAATACGCACGTTCAGGTCTTCCACGACGACTTGGTGAAGCATTCAGTATTTTTTCGGGAGTTTCGCTCGCTGTCGGATGATCGCAAGGAGATTATTCGTGGAGCGGGGCACGCCTATTCGCTGTTTCTTCGCAGCATCATTGAGAAAGGCCAGGCGGGTGGACAGATTGATTCTGAATTGAACGCGCGGATGGCGACAGCGGGAATAGTGGGCATGTTGAATTCAATGTCATTCTGGTACCAGGAAAAAGGGTCCTGGAAGCCTGAAGAAATTGGAAATCAATTTGGCGAACAGGTCATTCTGGGGCTCGTAAGTGAAGGATATTTAGCTGATAGTGGTGGCCGGACCTCTTTGCTTGAGGCGATACGTGGAGAGTTGGGATAGAGCTAGTTGGTTGGTTTCATTCCTTAATAGAAATCTGAAATGAACTGATGTTCGCGAATAAAGGTGACATGACCCGTTCCGCCACTGAGTGGATTTTCTGTATTTCTGAATGAGAGGCGTAAGCCGAAATGGATGGTGCTGCACTCGTAGTTGGTGGTAGTGGTGCGATAGGTGGAGAGATCTGCAGGGCGATTGCGGCACTCGGCATGGACGTCGCACTTACTGCACGCTCGAATGCCGAGTCAGCTGAACATGTGGCATCCGAGGTCGAAGGTCTTGGCAAGCGAAGTCTGGTGATGCGTGCAGACATCAGTTCTCCAGAGACACTTGGTGAAGCAGTTCAAGGCACGGTCGACGAGTTCGGTTCCTTGGACTGTCTTGTTTATGCAGCTGGGCTGCTGCCTGATCAGTTGTGGTGCAGCACGATCGATTTTGAGAAGTATGGAACCCACTTGTCGTCTGAAGCGGTCGGTTGTTTTGCCAGCATCAACTACGCGATTCCCCATCTGAGAGAAACCGCTGGTTCGATAGTCGCCGTCACCTCAGTAGCTGTGCGTCGCCATGTTCTCCGAGATGTCCTTTCGGCATCTCCCAAGGCTGCGATGGAAGTCGTGATTCGCAGCATTGCGGCTGAGGAGGGGCGGTACGGGCTGCGTGCCAACGCAGTAGGTGTGGGCCTTCTTGCGGACGGGATGGCAAGGCAGCTTGTCGATTCGGGGGCGATTACGCCGGAGGCCATGGAGGAGACGGAAGCTGGTTTGCCGATGAGGCGCTTCGGCAAGGCGGCTGAGATTGCCGGAGTCGTAGCATTTCTCGTCTCTCCGGCAGCGTCCTATGTCACAGGACAGGTGATTGACGTTGATGGCGGCTATTCGATCTGACACTGGTGGTAGCAGGCGAGGAAATGTGATTCAAACGACCGTTTGACTCAAGATCCCGTGGCCCTATGATCTGCCTGAGTTCGGACTCGATGTTTGAAGACGACGGATCGTTGGGCTGGAGGATGGTAAATGTCTGAGGCGTTCATTGTCGATGCTGTTCGTTCGCCTATGGGCCGATTTCGCGGTGGGTTGAGTGAGTTTCACCCCGTTGATTTGGGCGCTGAGGTGATTCAGGGTTTGATGGAGCGTGTCGCAGTAGATCCGGCAGACGTTGACGACGTCATCTGGGGATGTGTCGGGCAGATCGGCGCTCAGGCATTCAACGTCGGCAGAAACTGTTGGTTGGCCGCTGGTTTCGACGAAGGTGTTCCAGCGGTGACTCTGGATAGGCAGTGCGGCTCGTCCCAGCAGGCCGTGCACTTTGCTTCTCAGGCGATTCGGTCGGGGGACATGGACCTGGTCGTCGCTGGTGGCGTTGAGGTCATGAGCCTCGTGACCCTCAATAGCCAGGCAGATGTAGGACCCGATCTTGGTATGAGCTATCCGTTTGACGCCGATCGCTGGACAGGACGGTTCGGCGATCAGGTCATCCACCAGTTCAGGGGAGGGAACCTCATTGCTGAACAGTGGGAGATAAGCGCAGATCAGATGAACCAGCTAGCTCTGAAGAGTCATCAATCTGCCAGTAGCGCGTGGTCCGAGGGTCGTTTCGACTCGCAATTTCTTGAAGTGAACGGGGTGTTGCGCGATGAGGGGATTCGAGACACCACGATCGAGAAGATGGAGTCGCTCACTCCGTTCAGCGAATTCGGCCCACTGACCGCCGCTATGTCGAGTCAGCTGACTGATGGATCAGCTGCCATTCTCGTTGCCTCCGAAGAGGCAGTGGAGAAGTACGGGCTAGAGCCGATGGCTCGTATTCATACTGCGGTGGTTACCGGAAGCGATCCGGTTCTGATACTGACTGGACCTATTCCCGCTACGAGAAAGGCTATGGAGAAATCGGGGTTGGAACTTGACGAGATCGGTCTGTTCGAGTGCAACGAGGCCTTTGCGTCGGTCGTGTTGGCCTGGCAGAAAGAGATCGGGGTGGATCCAAGTCTCGTGAACGTCAATGGCGGTGCGATTGCTCTAGGGCATCCACTAGGTGCGAGTGGTGCTCGCCTCATGACTACTTTGGTTCATGAAATGGAGCGGACAGGGACCAGGTACGGGTTGCAGACCATGTGCGAGGGTGGCGGGCTTTCTAACGCCACGATTCTTGAGTTGGTCTAGGACTTCAGAAATCCAATTTCACTGAGTTAGAAGGAAGACAGCCATGGGAATACATATTGACCATATTTCGCTCTTGGTTTCTGATCTAGATAAGGCCTATGAAGACTGGGAGCACATCCTCAGCGTCCTGTCACCGGAGCACACCATTTCTGTGACTAGGGGAGAGGGCAAGGATGATGTCGACGGGACTCCCATGGAATGGGTCACCTTCCAGAATCAAGATCCGACTGGGGTATCCATACAGCTTTGGTCTCCAGCAGAACCAGGCCACTGGCCAGACAAGGTCCTAGCCAAGAAGGGTGAATACGTCCATCACATCGCTTTTTGTTCAGACAACTTCGACAAGATGATCGATGATTGCCGAGAAGCCGATATCCCTCTGGTTCTTGAAGAGCCTTCTAATCCCAATACGCAGCCTTGGTTGAAGTGGAACTTCATTTCTCCCGAAAAGGCGCATGGGCCGCTCATCGAGTTGGCAACCCGATATCTCGCAGGAGGAGAGAATTGGCTTCCTCATCCTGGGAACGCGGAGAACTCTGAACTATTGGGAGAGCTCGAAGATCGATTCGTAGCCGAATAGCCGATAGTTAGTCCGCGTCGTCTTTCTGGTCAGACTTAGCCGTCTGATTTATGAGCATCGAAGTGCTGGTATCGCGCTGATGAAGGTCGGTGTCACGATGCCGGTCGAAGACGGTCTCTCTGCACGAGACTTCGTTCGTATTGCGGTTGAGGCAGAAGAACTCGGATACGACGCGGTTTTGTGCGGCGAGATCTCGGGCGCCGAGGTCATGGCGACCCTCGGGATGATGGCTGCTAGCACCAGTCGAGTCCGACTGGCGTCCGGCATCATTCCTACTACTACTAGGTCGCCAGTGCTGGCGGCCATGGGATTTGCGACCCTCTCATCGATGGCCCCGGGACGGGTCGTCGCGGGACTGGGGGCTTCAAGTCCCATCGTGGTTAGTGAGTGGCATGGCCGTGATTTCATGAAGCCTCTGACTACTACCCGAGATTTCATCGAGATATTTCGTCGGGCTATAAGCGGCGAAAAAACTTCCATAGAGACTGAAACTCTTCAGACCAAGAACTTTCGTCTGACCATTGATCCAGAATCTGAGCTACCGATCTGGCTTGCTGCGATTAACGACCGAATGCTCCGACTTGCTGGGGCTGTGGCCGATGGAGTGTTCCTCACGTGGTGCCCTCCTTCTGAAGTTCAGCAGAAAGTCGATCTTGTTCGCTCAGGCGCGATTGATGCGGGCCGTGATCCCTCCGACATTGAGATCGTTCTGTCGTTCTGGGGCTTTGAAGGCAGAGGCGAGGATGTAGCTGTTGTTCGGGAACGGTGCCGTCGTTCGGTTCTTGCCTATGCGATGGTTCCAACCCACCAGTCGGCTTTTCTCCAGGCTTTTCCCACACTCTTCGAAGCGGCGACGGCGTGGGAGGCCGGAGACCGTCGAAGAGCTCTCGAACTCACGGGTGATGATGTGCTGGATGCGATGTGCCCAATTGGACCAGAGGGGGTCGTCGCAACTCGAGTGGCCCAGTACGTCGAGGCGGGTGTTGACCTACCAGTTGTCTTCTTGGTGGGGCCAGGGCATTCCGGTCCTGAACCTGCAATTGAAACGATGCGCTCGGTTTCTAGGGGTCTTGCCCTCGAGTCTGCATAGATGGCTGGGGGCTCAGTCAGTTTGCTGTGCGAAAGCCCCTGACGGTACTGTTCTACAGACAAACGATCGTTTGGTTGGTAGCCGGACCGTTGAAATTCCAGTCAGGAACAGACCCGGTCAGGCTCCATCCTTATTGGACTCAGTTGAGGATTAGAGGGGTCGTAGTCGATGAGTAAATGCGACGTCGTCGTTATCGGAGCGGGGGCAGCAGGTCTATCCGCGGGAGCCCTACTCGCAGCTGAGGGAAAGTCGGTTCAGGTTCTGGAACGTTCGCCACACCTCGGTGGTCGCGCGTTGGCAGTTGAGGATGAAGGGTTTGCGGTAAACCTCGGCGGGCACCTGATCGAGGATGCTGGTTCCGGGATAACCAAGGTCTTCGAACACGTCGGCAAAGAGCTGATCCATGGGTCAGTGTCCAAGGAGATGCCGGTTTGGGATAACGAGAAAAGAAAATGGGGTTCCATCCGTGATCGCATGCCAAACAAGACAGAGGTCAAGAAGGTAATCAAGGCACTGACTGAGACTTCCTGGGACGAATTAGAAGAGTGGGACGATCGCCCACTGCGTCAATGGCTGCTGCAGCACACGAGCGATCAGGGAGTCATCGACCTATACGAGTTCATCTCGGTTCTTGAATGCCTGACCGATGAATGGTGGGACCATTCAGCCAGCGACAACCTCTGGGTTCGCAAGATGCACTATGAGGAAGCCCGAATGGCTGCCTATTCCTGTTGGCCAGGCCAGGGTTGGGCACAGTTGTGGCAGGATCTTGCCGATGCGATCACTGAGCGTGGTGGAAGCGTTCGTCTCAATACCTCCGCCGGTCGGGTCCTGATCGAAGATGGGAAGATCCTGGGCGTCACGATTCCGCATGAGGCCAGCGTTCCAAATGCCTATGACGATGGAGAAGTCATCGAAACTGATTGTGTGATTTCGACACTTCCCGTCTGGGATGTATTCAAAGTGGTGCCGGAATCCGCGCTGCCGGATTGGTACTCGCAGCAGATCCGATACTTGAGCCAAGATCGCTGGCGGGTGTCATGGCTCAACCTCTATATCGCCACCGAGGAGCCAGTCACGATGTGGGATCCGAAGGAGCTGGCCACCTGGACAGCGACTCCCCACAGTGAAACCCCTGGTTACATGTATGACCAGGCCGCCATGGATCCAGATTCCTTTCCAGATGGAGTCCATCTTCACTGCATGGGTGGTGTGATCCCTGGGGCATTGGCTCGGGACACTGACTATGTGCGAGACATGTTCGATCGCTTTGAGGCCGGGATCTATGAGATGTATCCCGGCCTTAAGAACAGTGTCTGGAAGCGGAGGGGTCTGGTCTTTGACCCTGCCTTTGGAGTGATTCAAAAGCCGATGTTGGTGGGTTCTTTTCGGCCAGATTGGCGAGCCCCAACAGTTGATGGTCTTTACTTTGCGAGTGAAACCTTCAAGAGTCGCGGAATCGGGACGGACCGTTCGGCCCGAGCTGCTCTTTCCTGCGTCGAGCACTATCTAGGTCGCCGGATAGCTACCTTTGGAGATGGCTGGCGTTATTGAGTTGAAGTAGAAGTTCTATAGCCCCCTTTGTGTCTGAGGAATCAAAATGGAATTTTCCCTTACGGCTGAGCAAGAAATGTTTCGCGACACCATCCGCAGTTGGGTGGAACGCGAGTGCCCGAAGTCCAAGGCTTTGGAATATGAGGCACAGGAGTTCGAGTACCCGTTCGAACTCTGGGACAAGATGTCTGAAGCAGGTTTCCATGCGATCGGCTTGCCAGAAGAACTCGGAGGCCAAGGTGGGGACACCATCACGCAAATGCTTCTGACTAGGGAGATGGCGAGGTCTCTTGCAGGGTTGACGTGGATCTACGGGATCAACGCCTTTTGCGCCAAATCAATAGACAAGTTCGCTCGAGACGAAGTTCGGGAGAAGTTGATCCCCGATATGGCTGCCGGACGCACGAGAGTCGCTATCTCGGTCACTGAGCCGTCAGGTGGAACGGATCTGATGGGCGCCATGCGGACCAAAGCCGAGAAGGTAGACGGAGGTTGGCGGCTGAATGGTCAAAAGACCTGGTGCACAGCGGCGCATGTGTCGGACTATCTCTTCATGATGGCGCGGACTGAAGAGGTTGAAGACAAGCCAGCAAAAGGGGTGACCCTCTTTTTGGTCCCGAATCCGTCAGAGGGTCTGGAGGCGCGCCAGATCCCGAAGATTGGGATGAGGTCTGTCGGCTCCTGTGACGTCTTCTTGGACGATGTTTTCGTGCCAGACGAGTTGGTTGTCGGTGAGCCCGGCATGGGCTTCTATCAGATGCTCAAGACCCTCAACAACGAACGCATCATGGTCGCGGCGCTCTGTACTGGGATCATCGACGGGACGATTGAGGAAATCCTCGAGCAGTTGAAGAACCGCACTGCTTTCGGAAAGACCATCGGAAGTTTCCAAGTCTGGCACCAGTACGTCGCGGACATGGCCATGATGCAGACTCAGGCGGAATTGCTTACCTACTATTCCGCGTGGAAGAGCGACCAAGGCGATGACTGTGGTCGGGAAGCCAACATGGCAAAAGTGGTGGCCTCCGAGTACGCGGGCAAGTGCGCGGACATAGCTATGCAGGCTCTTGGTGGGCTTGGTTACTCTCATGAGACGCAGCCACAGAGGTATTGGCGTGATTCCCGTCTCTATCGGATCGGGCCGATTACCAACGAGATGGCCCGGAACAGCATCGCGGAAACTTTCGGACTTCCAAGAAGTTTCTGAGAATCTGGCCTGACTTCTCGCCACGCCTGTCGGAACCGTCTTGATGCCAGACAGAAGGATTGCTCTCGTAACGGGAGCCGGGCGCGGCATCGGTGCCGCCATCGCCAGACGACTAGCTGAAGACGGCATGGTGGCGGTGGTCAACGATGTGGATGAGGACAAGGCCCACGAAGTAGCTGGGTTGCTTCTCGAAGAAGGTTTCGTGGCCTTTCCTGTAGCCGGATCGGTAGGAGAATCGGAGAGCGCTGATCTCATCATCGAAGAGGTGGGCCGGGAGTTTGGCCGACTGGACGTTCTAGTCAACAATGCCGGCGTTACAAGGCCGGCCATGGCTCACCGAATGACCGACGAAACGTGGAGTTACGTCATCGATGTCGCTTTGACCGGCACGTTCTATATGTGTCGCGCCGCTTTCAAACTTCTTCGGGATGGCGGAGTGAGTAGCCAGGGTCCTAACCGGAAGGTCGTCAACCTGTCTTCCATCAACGGGATCTATGGAACCGCGGCCAATGCGAACTATTCGGCGGCCAAAGCTGGAATCAACGGACTGACTCGGACTCTTTCACGCGAGTGGGCGTCATACGGGATAAATGTCAATGCGATTGCCCCTGGCTATATCTCTGGGACGCGCATGACTTCAGCCCTTGAGGATGGAAGTGATTTTGGGCTACCGGTTGAGGTCATTCGAGCGGTCGAAGAGGCGATACCCATTGGGCGAGCCGGCGTTCCCGAAGACGTCGCTGGCGTGTGCTCGTGGCTCGCTTCATCTGATAGTGACTACGTGTGTGGTCAGATTGTTGAAGTGCACGGAGGAATGGAAATCATCAAGGTGAACGAATAATGCCGGAAGACAAGTTGACCTCTTTGGCTGACGCCGTCGCAAATATTGAAGACGGAGCGACGGTTGCCATACAGAACATGGCCACACAGTCGGCTCCCATGGCCTCTGTCCGAGAGCTCATTCGGCAGGGCCGCACTGGCTTGGAGATAGTTGCCCTGGTCGGTGGGATTCCAATCGACCTGATGGCTGCGGCTGGCTCCATGGAGAGGTTTACCGGCGCAGCTGTCTCGATGGAGCAGTTTGGTCTGTGCCAGGCCTACCGAGGTGCGGTGGAGTCTGGTCGTATTACCGTCAACGAGCTTTCTGAAACGGCGCTTAACGCAAGGTTGGGAGCAGGAGCGCGCAACCTTCCGTTTCTACCCACCAAAGGACTAATCGGAACGGATCTGATTGAGATCAACCCCGACTTGGTAATGATCTCCGACCCCTTCGGCGGGTCAGATGTGGTTGCCTGCAGGTCGCTCATCCCAGACGTGGCTCTCATCCACTGCCATCGTGCAGACCGTTTCGGGAATCTTCAGATGGAGCCCACGGCGTTATGGCCAGATATTGGCATCATGCCCAAAGCCGCTCGCAAAGTCATAGCGACTGTCGAAGAGATTGTCGACACTGAGGTGCTGCGAAATAGCCCAGAAAGAACTTATTTCCCGGGCTTCATGGTGGATGCAGTTGTCGAGGTTCCATATGGTGCACATCCCACCTCCTTTAATCCGTTTTACGGCTACGACACCGCCTTCCATCGCGATTGGATCGCTGTTGCGCGTGATCCTGAAGGCGTTGAATCTTGGATGCAGCGGTATGTGTATGAACCCGACACTCAGGAGGAATATCTCGAGCGAGCGGGTGGGACGGAGCGGCTTGAGGAACTGAAGCGCTGGGAGATCACAGAGTGAAGGACAATCTTTCGGTCGACTGGACGGTTGACGAGCTCATGATCACCACATTGGCCGCAACTCTGGAGAATGACGATCAGGCTTGCAACGGGATGGCTTCTTTCATCCCGGTGATTGCTTTCCAGCTAGCTCGCCTGACACACGCGCCGGACCTCGTGTGGCTCGCTAGCGCGATTGGCCTTGATGCACGACCCGAGCGAGTTCCGGCGTCAACTCTTGAAGCACCCCTTTGGCGAGACTCGGTTATGTATGTCGAGCAGTTCTCGACTTTCTGGGACATTGTTCTCAACGGAAGTTGGCTGCAAAAGTTCTGTGTGGGGGCTGCACAGGTTGATCGATATGGAAATGGCAACAACTCGGTGATTGGTGACGACTACCACCGGCCGAAAGTTCGTCTTCCCGGTACTGCGGGCCTTGGCGACATGGGTTCGATTGGTAAGCGCCTCTTCTTCTGGAATCCGAATCACAATCCTCGGTCGTTTGTTGAGAAAGTTGATTTCGTGTCTTGTGCTGGGTGGCTCGGAGGTGGCGACGAGCGCGAACGACTAGGGCTGTCTGGTGGACCAGAGCTGGTTATTACCAACCTCTGCGTGATGGACTTTCATCCGAAGACGAAGCACATGCGACTCAAGTCGGTTCATCCAGGAGTGACCGTGGGAGAAGTCCAAGAAGCAACTGGTTTCGAACTGCTGGTTGAGGACTCTTCAGTGCCTGAAACCGCTATTCCGACCGCGGAGCAGGTCCGCCTCATTCGAGAGGTAATTGACCCCGATGGTATGAGGTTGCGAGAGTTCGGCGGGCGGTAGGTGCCGCTTTGTGGTTTCTTTCAGATGAAGCCAACGGCGTTCTCGTCTTACTTTCTCTCGACCGTTCTCAGGTAAAGGTAAGGAACCGGTAGATGCGTTCACTAGAGGACATGTCGGTGCTGATCACGGGAGGCGGTTCTGGAATCGGCCTCGGTGCGGCAGAGCACTTTGGTCGTCGTGGAGCATTTGTGACAATCGCCGGGCGAAGGGAAGAGCCTCTTCTCGCTGCCGCTGAGCAGATCGGGACTCGATGTAATGCCGTTGTTGGAGACGTTACGGTTGCCGATGATCGGCGGCGGATGGTTGAAGGCGCAGTAGAGCACGGTGGTGGGCTAGATGCTCTGCTGAGCCTTGCTGGCAACATGTATGTAGGGACGATCGGCGCCTTGGAAGAAGATCGCCTACTCGACCTATTTCATTCCAACGTTGTCGCCGGGATGATGTTGGCCCAATGCGCCAAAGATCACCTTGTGGAAAGAAAGGGGAGCATTGTGTTCGCTGCCTCTGTGCATACACGGAGGGCATTCCCAGGCGCATCGGGCTATGCCGCGACAAAGGGTGCAATCGAGGCACTAACCGGTGTGTTGGCCGCCGAATTTGGCCGGAAAGGGGTTCGGGTGAACTCTGTGCGCCCGGGAGGAGTGCATACGGAGATATTGGTTCGTGGTGGGATGGCCAAGGACGATGAGGAATCCCGTGAGCGAGTGGAAGCACTCGCATCTGCCCATGTACTGGGCCGCATTGGGACTACAGGAGAGATTGCCGAGGCGCTCGAATACCTAGTGTGCGCGGAGTGGACTACCGGAGAAGTTCTTACGGTTGATGGTGGCTTGAGTCTCGGAGTGACCAAAGGTTAGGTATGTCGGCTCCTATGGATGATGCGAACCGTGAGTTGGTTGATCGTTACTTTTCGGCGCTCAACGATGAGGATTATGTGGTTCTTGAGGAGGTGTTTCACCCGTCGGCGGTTCTACGTCCACCGGGTACGCGCATTCGCGATGGCCGTGACGAGATATTGCGCTTTTTCCGCAAGGTCTTCGAGAAGTTCCCCCAACACGCAGATGACCCCAGTCGTGTCCTGACGGATGGGAACTGTCTGGTGGTGGAGATCGATTTCTCCGGAGTGACTAGTAGCCAGAAGCCAGTGAGTTTTCGAGCGGTCGATATCTTCGACATTGAGGATTCGCAGATCATCAACCTGTCGCAGTGGTTTGACACTTCAGATGTAGCTCGACAGGTCGGCGGCAGCTAACCCTCACGGTTCAAGAATTGTGGCTACTGGCAGCGTCATAGTCCTGGGATCTGGAGTTGCCGGACTTACTGCCGCGTTGGCGGCGTCAGAAGCTGGGGCTTCTGTTCAGCTCATTGAACAGGCCGATGTTTTGGGAGGAACCACCGCTCTTTCCGGCGGCGTCGCCTGGATGCCGAACAACCACCTGATGGAAGGACACGGTGTACAAGACAGCAACGACCGCGCGTTTCGTTACCTTCAGGAGGTAGTCACCGGCGAGGCCGACTTCCGGCTACTCGAAGTATTTGTTAGGGAGGCCCGTGAGACTGCTCGTTGGGTTGAAGAACAAACACCGTTGCGCTGGGAATCTCTTCCCTACCCGGACTACTTCCCTGAGAGCGAAGGCGGGTTGCTTGGACACAGGTCGCTCGAGCCAACTGGCTGGGCAGCGCCAATGGGCGTAGCCCAGCTGGTTAGGGATGCCCCGAACGTTGGTCTGCCGGTGTCCTACCGTGAGTTGCTGACCGGAATACCTTCTAGAGAGGAATTGGATCAACGCCAACGACAAGGCGTTTTGACGATGGGTCGAGCTCTGATAGCGGGCCTCCTTTCGGCCGCTATCGATAGAGGGGTTCACATAGAGACCGGCAGACGGGTGCGGTCTATCGATGAGGTCTCCCCCGATTCGTCCGTTGTCCTGGCCACGGGCGGATTTGAGCGAGATGTCGGGCTCTGCCGTGAGCACCTTGGTGCTGAAGTTCCGGGGACCACCGGGGTTCCGGGTCTGGTAGGCGATGGTCTCTCTATTGCGATTCAGGCCAATGCAGATATGCGGAATATGAATGAAGCTTGGTGGTGTCCTGCTACAGCCTTTCCCGACGAGTCGGTTGATGGGCAACAAATGTTCCGGCTTCTACTAACTGAGCGTTCCCGCCCTGGTTCGCTCATGGTCGATGGAACCGGCAAGCGCTTTATCAACGAGTCCCTCAACTACAACGACGCTGGCCGGGTACTTATGGACATGCCGAGACTTCGGTCAGACGGTGTCGTGGCATGGTTGATCTTTGATTCCAATTATCGAAGGCGTTATCACGTCGGAACAATTCGCAAGAGTGCTCCTGACCCTGGATGGCTTGTTTCAGCGTCTTCCCTGCAAGAGTTAGCAGTCGAGTTGAGTCTCCCTGCAGATCAACTGGTTGAAACTATCGGTGACTTCAACTGCATCGCTTCTGAAGGTGCCGATCCGGCCTTCCGACGGGGCTCGTCTGCGTATGATCGTTTTGTTGGCGACCCAGAGAGCCCTCACCCAAGCCTCGGAGAACTGCTGGTCGCTCCGTTCTATGCCATCCCGGTGATCCCCGGTTGTCTAGGAACAAAGGGTGGTCCCTTGACTAATCAAGATGGCCAGGTGCTATCAAATGGTCAGCCGGTCCCGGGCCTCTTCGCGGTTGGTAATGCGGCGGCTAACCCCATGGGTGCTGCCTATCCGGGCGCTGGCGGGACGATCGGTCCTCACATAGTCTTCGGTCGTCGCGCCGGCCGCTCTGCGGCCGAGTCCAGTAGTTGACGCGAGATTGAACGGCGTTTTGCGCTCGGCACGAATGGAGAGTCTCTGAATGATTTGGTGCGAGGTCACAACACTTGGCGACCTCTTGGTCCGGGGTGCCGAAAAGTACGGCGATAGTGAGGCTGTCGTAGTACAAGATGAGCGACGGTCGTTTGAGGGTCTCTTGGCTTCTGCAATGCAGGCCGCACGTTCGCTCCTCGGCCTTGGTGTTACTAGAGGTGATGCGGTTGGAATACTCATGCCCAACTGCATCGAGTTCTTGGAGGTGATGTTCGGAGCAGCGTTGATAGGAGCGCGAGTAGTTCCGATCAACGCACGGTTCAAGGACCGTGAACTCGCCTATCTGGTTGAGAATGCTGACCTCAGGCTGCTGTTTACAAGTGACATCATCGATCAACATACCGATTATGTAGAGATCCTCGGAAAGTGTTTGCCGGGCCTAGCAGATGCGTCGGATCCAATCTCGTTGGATCTGCAGGTCGCACCGAAGTTGAAGAGCGTGGTGATGCTCGGAGAATCCTCCCCTAGCGGGATGGTTGACCGCGCGATGTTCCGGCAGTTGGGTGCAGACAGGAGCGAAAGCGACGTTCATCAGATTCGAAGTCGGATTGCGATTCGCGATGTCGCCATGATGATGTACACCTCGGGTACGACAGCTGACCCCAAAGGGTGCCCGACCACACACGAGGCTTTGGTTCGGACAGCTGTAACCGGTTCCAGAAGTTGCTTTGAACTCACTACGGAAGACCGAATGTGGGATCCGCTCCCTCTCTTTCATATGAGTGCGATTCTTCCGCTTCTGGGTTGTCTGGATGCCGGAGCGGCCTACATCACGTTGACTCATGTAGAACCCGGAGCCTGCATTCGACAGTTGCGTGACGAATCATGCACCTTTTCGTTCCCGGCTTTTCCGACGGTCACTAATGCAATGCTTGACCACCCTGACTGGGATGCAAGCAAAGTCCCTCTGATACGGGCCTGGCTCAATGTTTCTTCGCCCGATGGGCTGCGCGAACTCCACAAGAGCCTTCCAAATTCTCGCCACCTCAACGCATACGGATGCACAGAAATAGGAGGCGTGGCTTGTTTCACCCGTCCGGAGGACCCTCCAGAGACTTGGGCCACGACTTCTGGTCGACCTTTTGATGGGATTGAGATCGAGATTCGTGACCTTGAAACCGGCTTGCCGGTCGGGTCCGGTGAGCGAGGATCGATCTGGTCCCGCGGGTACAACCTTTTTGAGGGTTACTACAAGGACGAGGAGAAGAACGCCGAATCTTTCGACAGCGAAGGGTGGTTCTGCACCGGTGATATTGGCGCGAAGGACCTTGAGGGTCGGATTTCCTACTTGGGCAGAGTCAAGGACATGCTCAAGGTCGGTGGTGAGAATGTTGCATCTGTTGAAATCGAATCGCTACTGCAAACCCATCCCGCAGTGAGTATTGCCCAGGTGATCGCCGTACCGGATGCGAAGTACGTCGAAGTTCCCGCTGCGTATGTCGAGCTTCGACCGGATTTTGACGCTACTGAGGAAGAACTGATCGATTACTGCGATGGGAAGATCGCCAGGTTCAAGGTTCCGCGATACGTGCGCTTCATATCGGCGAGCGAATGGCCGATGTCCGCTACGAAGATCCAGAAGTTTCGACTCCAAGACCGCTTTCAGGAGGAGCAGGGAGCGAGTTCTACCTGACTTTTCTCCTGACCGGTTCTGCCCGTCAGTCAGCTCATGGTCACGGGGCACTCATTTGCTATCTCTAACACCGTGTAGACCCGGCCAACACCTAGACAGAAGGCGATAGTTGTAGCTAGCTCAACAATTTCCACGTCGGTGAAATGTTCTCGCAGTTTAGAGAAAAAGGCTTCGTCCAGATTCCGGTGATCTACAGCGAAGCGTTCTGCAAACTCGATTGCTAGGCGCTCAGGCTCTGTGAAGTCCTCATATTGCTCTGGCTTGTCAACATGCGCGTACATGTCTTCGGTGAGTCCCTGCTGCATCGCCGATGCAGCGCGAGTGTCCAGTCATATAGGGCATTCGTTGATTTGAGCAATCCTCATGCGCGCCACTTCGCGAACACGAGCGGGGAGAGACGACTCTTCATATGTCGCCTTGCGCATAGCGTTAATTCCGTGGCCGAAGTGAGGAACCATTTCCCAGAGTCTGAGTCGCTCTAGGCCCTCGCCTGCTGGGACATCTATGTGAGCCATATTTCCGTTCCGGTCGTGAGTTAGAAGGGGTAATCCTCGGGGAGCATGGTTTGATGCCAAGTCTGACTCTGCCACCACAGCCACTCGCCGTTCAATACCTGTTCGATGGTCATCGTGGGATGTTGTTCGTCCCAACTGATGGACGTTTTGACTATTTGGATAAGTAGACCGAATCCTGAACTCGGACGGATGAAGGTCTCTTGCCATAGCTCCCTTGAGGACATATCCGTATCTACAACTTCAAAACCCGATTTCGTCACCTCTTCAATTGCCTTTTCGACGTCATCCACGGCGACTGTGAGGTGGTGGAATCCCTCGCCGTGTCGCTCTATGAAGTCAGCGAGATACGACTCATCTGACAGAGGCTCAAGAATTTCTATCTTGAAATTTTCGAGCTTGTAAACGACAGAACGTATGCCGATCCGTCGGTCGTCTCCCCCGTACATCAGCGTGCCGCCAAGAGCATCTCGGTATAGCGGTACGGCACTGGCAATCGAGCGAACGGCGATCCCAATGTGGTCGACGCGTTCGATGAGTGGAACGTTTGAATGATTGATGGTGCCGGTATCGGGTAGTGCGACCTGGCCGAGGGTTCGCCAACTCATTGTTTCTCGACATCCTTTCGGGGAAGACCTATTGCAGCAGAGCGCGTAAAGATGAAATAGATCAGTTCAGTCCTTCTCTAGATCAGGAGGACTGACGACATGAACCTCTCTAGCCACAAGATCGATACGGCCAAAGGCGAGTCCAGCTAATGCAAGCTCTGCGCTGTCCCTATTGTTCGACCTCAGATGGGCCTTGGCTTGCTCGAGGTTCTGGAACCAGGCCATGTGAACGGCGTCAAAAACTGCTGGCGGTTGGTCCGAGTGCGCCTCATGGTCGGTAACCAAGATGCGTTGGCGGATTGGGTCGTCTTTGGCAACAGACTCCGCGACGTCGTTGCAAAGCGCAGATACAAGTCGCTGGTTTGTTGCTGAAGGATGGAGTCGAAAGGCGGAGATCAGTTTGATTGACGAATCCGGTGCGGCAGAAGTATCGCCCAGTACTAGTTGCTCACGAACGAGTGCAAGAGAGAAGCGGGATTTGTCGATGAATGCATCTTCATCCTGACGAACAGATTCGAGGTATTGCTGGGATGAGAAGCCATCGTTCATGGTTTCAACAGTCTCGAAAGCCAGTTCGGAACACGCATCGAAGCCGGGGTAGGGAAGTAGCGGTCTCCCTTCAAACAGAACTGAGTGATTCTGTGTGTAGACCAATAGGCCGGGTATGGCCCCGGCTGCATCTGCATGGGAAGTCATCCAGTGGTGTTGGAAGGATTCGAAACTTGATCCTGGGAGCCTTGGGGCCATGCCGAAGCGAATGATCATTTCGTTCCCTCGAAATCAAGTACCTCGGGACGGTCCATCGATTCCTCCTTCAATTTGTACTTTTCGATTCTCTCACTGGGAGTTTTCGGGAATTCGGTTCGCTGTTCCATGTAGCGAGGAACCATGTAGGGGGGGAGATTTTTCTCACACCAGGCCCGCAGTTCTGGGAGGTCAACTTTTTCAGTGGCCACAATGTCCAGTTTGATGTCTTCTTCACCAAGTTCGGACGGAACCCCGTATGCAGCTGCTTCAGCTATCGATGGAAGGCTAAGAACTGGGATCTCGACCTCAGTCGCGCCGACCATCTCGCCGCGCCGCCTCATCCGGTCCTTCTGTCGGCCGACGAAAGTCATCACACCATCCTCGTCGTAGTAGGCCAGGTCACCAGTGTGGAACATGCAATTGCGAAACGAATCGACTGTGATCTCTGGGTCCTTGTAGTACTCCCGAATCATTGAGTGAGGAATCAGGGGCCGAAAGACCATTTCTCCGATCTCCCCCGGAGGGAGCAGGCGTTCGTCTTGGTCAACAACGCCGTATTCCGTCCATGCGGCAGGCAACCCCATGGCTCCGATGGATTTGCCAGGAAGCATTTCAGCTCGGGCGGGGATCGGACATATCTCTGTCATGCCGTATCCCTGATAGGTCACGTTGACGTTGAAACGTGATTCAAACCGCTCAAGGTCTGGTGGGGCGGGTGGACAGTAGATGAGCTTGAGCTGATGCTCGGGAACGGTCTCCGTGCGCTTATCAATGATCGCCGCCATCGGTCCCAGAATGATTGAAAACGTGGCACCTGCTTTTGCGGCCTGCTGAAAATATTGTCCTGGGGAGAAGGACGTCATCAAATGTGCGGTACAGCCGGCATGCAAAGAAAGATTTCCCACAATGTGCATGGCGCCAACGTGGTAGATCGGCAAAGGGGTATACAAGACCGAGTCCTCAGTCTGTTCGAGAGAATCAGCGAAAACAGCCGAAGCGAGATAGAGGAAGTGGTGTGTGTAAACGACTCCCTTAGCGAGGCCGGTCGTCCCGGAAGTGAACTGAATAAGAGCGTTCTCGTTCCAGTTAGGCAGATCTCCTGGCAGATCAGGAGGTAAGTCGGCGATCCACTGGTTGAACGCCACAACTGTAGCTCCATGAAGTGTCTCGACTTCAGGGACTCCGCCTACTACGACAACGGTCTCAACTATGCCAATATCTTCCAATTTTTGGAGATGCTGAAAGTATTCGTCTCTCACGACAATCACAGCGACGTCACTTTTGTTGACGACGTGATGAAGGTGTAGTCCTCTAGTTCGTGCGTTGAACGGCACCGCTGTTCCTCCTGCAGCATGAGTGCCGTACATGGCCGGAAAAAATTCGACTTGATTTTCCATGAACAAGCCCACATGGCTGTTGGAAAAACCATCTCTGACCAGCGCCTGCCCGATCTTGCAGGACATTTCATATCCCTCGGCGAAGGTTATTTGTGAGTCAAAATCGAAAATTAGCCAGGGGTGGTCACCTCTTTTGGCTGCTTGGTCTTTCAAGACGCGCAGGAGGACGCGGTCTTCCATGTCGTACCTGAGTGCTACCTCGCCGAGTGGCGCTCCGGCTCCCCTAAGAAGTCCTTGACCGTTGGTTTGGCTGGCCATTTTCGAAGTTTTCTCCCCAGGATTCAGAGAAGTGCCCCTACTAACCGATCCGTGAACGTCTGTAGGGCAGATCCAGCTCTAGCTCAAATAGCTCAATCGGAGGCAGGTTAGTCTTCGTATAGAAGTCGCTCGGTTTCGGGCGAGCTGACGTCGGAGACCAATATCGAATACCTATCTCATGGCGTCAACGGTGCTTCGCTTGGCCACTATTCACGAAGTCAGGTAGATCAATGGATAAATCAAGTTCGCTAGAAGACCGGCTTGAGTACTTGGAGTCGAGGATTGAAATCTCGGATCTGGTCTCCGCATATGGCAGGGCGGTAGACGATCGAGACTGGTCGTCGGTCGGAGAGCTCTATTGCACCGATGCCACTTTCGACGCAGTCGAAGGGCCCGCTACCGGTAGGGATGCAATCATCGCTTACTACGAGCACCGGACAGCAATGTTCGGAGTCACCTACCACTATCCGCACTCCTTGGAGGTCCTCGATATTGAGGGCGTCAATGCAAGTGGCGTGGTTTGCGCTCATGCAGAACTCTCGATAGACGGCAAGTCGTTTTGGGTGGCTCTCCGGTACTACGACTCCTACAAGAAAGAGGACGGTAGGTGGCGCTTTGCCGAGAGGCGCGTGGAGCAGCTTTATGCAATGGAACTCAGGGAACTTCCCGACCAGATGGACTCACCACTTCGTAAGCGCTGGCCAGGTACGGAACCTGCTCTTGCCGATTGGGGCCCAGGGTCAACCTGACTAGCTCGTCTGAAGTCTGACCGGAAGACTTCTGACACCCCGGAGGATGTAGCCCTCTTCTTCTGGAGGGGTTTCGGTCCATTCGATCCTGCTATAGGTGTCCAACAAGAGGTTCATTCCTTCGATCATTTCAAGTTTGGCTAGAAGCGAGCCTGTACAGAAGTGGGTGTCATGGCTGAATGAGAGCACAGTGGCGTTAGCGCTGAATTGAGCTTCGGCGTTGTCAGAAAATCGGTCCATGCAAAAGTGATCCGGGTCGTCGAATATCTCCGGGTCTCGGTTTGCGGCTCCCAACAAGAGGAGCAACTTCGAGCCTTCAGGAATTTCCTGGTCCCCAATAGCAGCGTCCTTCCTTGCCGCACGGTTGATCGCATGAACGGGAGGACAGAAACGCAAGCCTTCAGCAAGAGCAGGAAGAAGAAGGTCTCGGTTGGTCTGGAGCTCGATCCAAAGTTCTGGTTCTGAGATAAGTATTCGGAGCAAGTTCGCCAAAGCTCTGTCAGTTGTTTCCACTCCCGCAGCCAAAAGGAACATAGAGGAGGAGAGAATTTCAGCGTCGCTGATCGGAGCGCCTTCATATTCACCCTGACAGAGGGTGGAGATGTAATCCTCTCCTGGCTCGGTGCGCCTCTCTGTTAAGCGGGGAGTGATTAGTTCATGGAGTTCATCTATGGCCTTTAGGCCGTCTCGGAGAATGTCCGGGTCTCCGCTCTGGTTTGAAGTGCTGGCGGCGACCATTCGGTCATAGGTAGTGCGAAACCCAGTGGCTTCTTCCATGTCCATTATCCACGCAGTAACAATCAACGGCATTGGAGTTGTGAATCCACTCTTCAGGTCTAATGGGCTGTCTAGAGGCAACTCGTCCACGAGTTCTTTGCACAATTTTCGGACATAGTTCTCTTGGCTATCTGACAGCAATTTTCTATTGCGAATATGTTGGGCAATAAACGCGTCCTTGCGACGATGTTCAATGCCATCCATATGGAGAACGTTTCTTCCATAGATTGCGGTTGAGCCTTTGCCTTCTATAAGGGGTCCGAATGACTCTCTGTCTGCAAGAACATCTTTGATATCGGAGTAGCGAGAAACGATCCAGCCCTCGGCAGATTCACTCCAAAAGACTGGAAATTCTTCGCGCGCCCGCTTATAGAAGGGCCCAAGATCACCGGGATTACCAGCTAGAACAGAATCAAATTGTTCAGATGCTGATGCCATGGTCACCTCAGTAGTTAGGACGTTTTGGGAAAAGATAAGGGAAAAGAGCGAATTTCAACCAATCGTTCGGTTGGGGTATTGTGCCGCAATGGGAGATTCGTTTCAAGACCTCGTTGGCTCGGAGCCATGGCTGTCTGAACTTCAATCTGCTGCGCCACTAGTTGATCGAGCTCTTGAGAGTCTTGCGGATTCTCTTTCGGAGGATGGAGCGCTTTCTTCAGAAGAAAAGGGTGTAGTAGTTGCTTCGATTGCTGCGACTAAGGGTGATTTAGATGGATGTCGCCACTGGGTGGAGTCACGATGTGGAGACTTCGCTGAGTGGCGAATGCTTGCCGCTCTTCTTTTCCTCTCTAGAGGTTCGATGCCGGCCAAGACGTTGCTTACGGCTACCGGAAATATCGAAGAATCTGAGCCACGGGCACCTACTCCGGCCAAGCCGGATCCCGTTGAGATGGAAGAATATTTTCGCGGAGTATTTGGCCAATTACCAGTGCGTGTAACCCTGCTTCAGGACCATGCCCCTGACGCGTTAGAGACCTATTTTCTTTTGCGACAGGGGACTCTGGCTGGCAGTTCTTTGGACCCAATGCTGGCCCAGTTGGTTCTGGTTGGCGTCAATGCCGCTGATCGACAGGAGGACTTCACGTTTGAACATGGCCTTGGCGCAGTCAAGGAAGGCGCTTCGGAAGCCCACTTGGTCGAAGCAGGAGTTTGCTCGATGCTCTACGGAGGGCTCGCTTCGTGGACGGCAGCTGCCGCGGCGATCACCCGTGTCCTGTCCGATAGCGATAACCACACCTTTTAGAAGAACTTAGGAAGGTGTATCCCCGTGTTTGGCGAAACTCCAGTTCCTTAATGGTCTATTGCTTCAAAGAAAGTCTCTAAGCAAGTGCCGAAATCTGACCGCTTGATTGTTCCGGCCGACTCACCATCAACCTTTCCTGAGTGGATTAGGAGTTCGTGTCTGAAACTGGGAGAGAAAATAGTTCTGGATGTCTGCGGTCAGACGAGAACTGCAGCGGAACTCGATTACCGAACCGATTGCTATGCAGCTGGTTTGGCATCTCTGGGTTTGGCACCTGGTGATCATGTAGGTGTCATGATGCAGAACTCGATTGAGAACATCGAGGCCTGGTTTGGTATCCAAAAAGCAGGTCTAGTTGAAGTGCCGGTTCATACTGCTAGCCGAGGTGGTCTTCTTCAGTACCTTCTGGACCACGGCGATGTGAAGGCTCTAGTTGTTGATGAATCCCTCTTGAGTCGGGTAGTCGAAATTCTGGACTCCCTTCCCAAATTGGAGCACCTCATCGTGAACTCTGGTTCTGTGCCGGAGCCGGTTACCGGAAATGTTGCCTCCCACAATCTGACAGATCTTTTCCAAGAGTCAGCGCCGCCTGAACTCCAGCTATCAGCGCTCACGACTGCAGTAATTCTTCATCCCTCGGGGACGACCGGACCTCCCAAGGGCGTTGTCCTTTCGCACGGGGCGGTTCTTCATTTGACTCGCCACATCGTCTGGCTCATGGACTACGTGTCCAGTGATCGCCTCTATACGACGTTTCCTTTGTTCCACAACAACGCGAAGTACACGTCTGTAACTGCAGCCCTTGAATGCGGAGGCAGTTTGGTGATGGATCGAAAGTTTTCTGCTAGTGGTTTTTGGTCAACCTGTAGGGAAAAAGACATCACCGCCTTCAATTACATGGGGGCAATGCTGATGATGCTCCACAAACAGGAGTCCAAAGCAGACGATGTTCTGAATCCTGTGCGGACTGCGTTCGGAGCTCCTTGCCCCGTCCATATATGGGAGGACTTCGAATCCCGTTTTGGTCTCTCGCTTGTTGAGGTCTATGGGATGACCGAGGCCCCCATGGCGTGCGAAACCCGTCTGGAGAACCGAAAGATCGGAACAGCTGGTCAGGAATCAACGACCTATCAGGTGATGGTTGCGGACGAAGAGGACCAACCGGTAGAGCCTGGGGTCCCTGGCGAGATTCTGATTCGACCCAAGGCTCCGAACGCGATCTTCTCCTCCTACTACAAGCGGGAAGAAGACACAGTTGAGGCATGGCGCAACCTCTGGTTTCATACTGGCGATCAGGGGAGCATGGATAGCGAAGGTTTTCTCACCTTCATCGACAGGAAGAAGGACTGCATTCGGAGGAGGGGAGAAAACATTTCATCATGGGAAGTCGAATCGGCGATCAACAGCTTCTCGGAAGTAGTTGAGTCCGCCGCGTACGGCGTTGCTTCAGATCTCAGCGAAGCAGAAGTCATGGTGGCGTTAGTTCCCCGAAACACGGGGTCCTTTGATTGTGCCGAGCTGATTCTCCACTGCCGAGGAGAGATGTCCGATCATGCGATACCTCGTTATGTGCGGATAGTTGATGAACTACCGAAGAACCATGCGCAGCGGGTCGAAAAGTATCGCCTTCGGGAGGAAGGTCTAACGGCAGACACCTGGGATCGCATGGCAGAAGAGAAGTCAGGGTGAATGGCGTTGAACCTGTTAGAGCGTGTTGCCAATCGTGTGGAGTAGGGGAAAGGAACTGAAGTGACGAACCTTTTTCATCTGGAACGTGGACAAGAGGTCCCAATGGGTGACGGGACCAAGTTGGTCACTGATGTTTATCGGCCATCCGGAGATGGGCCGTGGCCGACCTTAGTTTTTCGAGTTCGCGGAAGTCTTTCTGCAGGATTTATTACACATGTGTTGATGCTCAACCCGTTTCTTGCGGTTGAGCGGGGCTACGCAGTCGTGATCCAGCAGGTACGTGGTCGTGGACTGTCAGGAGGAGAGTGGAATCCCTTCTTCAACGAAGGAAGCGATGGTGCTGACTGCGTTCGGTGGGTGCTTGATCAACCCTGGTGCGACGGTCGGATAGGGACCTACGGAACGGCCTACTCGGCGTATTCGGCCCTGCAACTGGTGGCCCAGGGCTTCGATGAGGTCAAGGCGTGCACTGTCCTGGGCACGAACGCCAACCCCTATGACAACTGGGTCTATACGGCTGACTGCTTCGAACTCGGTTGGAACGTCTACTGGGCGTACATGCTGGGAATTGAGTCCATCGGCCGCCTTGATTGCACTGAGGAAGAGCGTGCTCAGATCAAATCGGATCTTTCTCAAGCAATCATTGATCTGCCTGATGTCGTGGGGCGACTTCCCATTGATGCCCACCCAGAGCTCCGAAACGGCATATCTCCGTGCTACGAAGATTGGCTCCGACACTCTTCATACGACGAGTACTGGGACGCGATCAACATCATCAAAGAAGCTCCACAGATTTCAGCGCCGATACTCAGCATCGTCGGCTGGCACGACAACTTCCTCAAATCACACCTTGACATGTATCACCAGATAACCAGCGTGGGCGCCGAACCAGGTCGTTCGAACCATCGGATGGTCGTAGGTCCATGGGAACACGCGAGTTATGTAAACCCATTCTCAACAAGTTCGAATGGAGTATGGGAATTTGGGCTCGAAGCCTCTTCTGGGGTGGGGCTCTCCGGTTCTCTCGTCCTTGACTGGATGGATAGGTGGGTCAAAGAGGAGACAGGTGAAGAAACAGGAGGGGTCCGATATTGGCAAATGGGGGAGAACTGCTGGAATGAGGTTGGCGCATGGCCGCCTGCTGGAACGGAAACCTCTTGGTACTTGAGTTCCGAGGGAGGCGAAGCGGCTTCGCGTAATGAAGGCGAGCTGGTTCTTCAGGCCCCTCAGCAACAGGACGCTGACACCTTTGACTACGACCCGGCGGATCCGACACCAACCGTTGGCGGGAAAATCCTGATGCCGTTCATCCAACTTGCCGGCGTCTACGACCAAACATCGGTGGAGCAGCGTTCAGACGTGGCTTGCTATACCAGTCCCATTTTGACCGAACCTGTCGCGGTTAGCGGGCCCGTGAAGTGCGTTCTGTGGGTTAGCTCAAGTGCTGTCGAAACTGATTTCACGGCGAAGTTGCTCGACGTCGAACCAGACGGGATCGCGGCGAACCTTGCTGATGGGATTATCCGGTTAAGTAGGGCGTTCCCAGATGGTCCATTGGAACCAGACACCGTCCGGGAGGTGGAGATCGATCTCTGGGACCTTGGTCATACGTTCTTGCCAGGTCACCAGATCCGATTAGAGGTGGCTTCTGCAAACTTCCCCAGATTCGACAGAAACCTCAATGTCATTGCGGAGTCGGGGCCCCCATCGCTGGACGACGCGGTAGTGGCTTCACAAGTGATCTATCACGATGAGAGTCGCCCCAGTCGCCTGGTGCTCACTGTGGCTGATCGCTAACGGTTGTCTGTGATCCCCAAAGTTCTGACCACTGCCGTCCCTGTCAGCAATAGGTCACCATTGGATCGAACGAGTCGCACATCGCACTCTGCGGTGGCCTCCTCGGACCCTTCGGCCACCGCTGTCACAACTCCCGAAGCCTCAATGTGATCGCCTTCAAAGACGTTTGCAACGAATCTGACCTTGAGGCGCTTAATGGAATCGGGACCCGCCCAAGCGGTAAGCATGTTGGCGACGTATCCGACATTCAGAGGACCTTGGTTGATCCTCAGGTGGTGACCGGCTTCAACGTTGTCCGAAGGTTCAAAATGGATCGGATTGGGGTCACGGAGTATGGCGGCCATAAGCGCCATGCGTTCAGGAGTGACTGGGCCGTGAGACCAGGTGGGAATGGGATCTCCGATCATGACGCTCAACTGGACGTCTCCCCTGCACTTGGTTCGGTTCGCAAGAAGAGCCAGGTATTCGTTGCGCAAGCAGCAATCCCTGCCGAATCAGACAGTTCGATTGCGAAAACGACGGCGTCGAATGTGCCAGCTTGCTTTCCTTCTTTACGGTCGACGGAAAGTATTTGACCTTGGGCCTGGTACTCGACACCTTCTTCGAGAGTCCTGAAAATCTCCCAGTCGTACTCGCCGGCTCGGACAGCGTCAGCCGATTCAGCGCCGCACAGATCAAAGATCTCCTGGTAGTTGAGCCCGACTGCAGCCAGGGGAGCGTGGAAGAGGAAACTTGGATGGGCGTAAACGGAGGAGGAGTGGTGTCCTGCAGTCGCCTCCGTGAGGAGGTAGTTCTCCCAATGCTCAATCTTGTAGGACCCAGGGGGAAACCTGTATCCGACAAGCTCTTGAACCTTTTCGATAGGAAGCACAGTTATAGGGTCCCGGGTTCGAGTAATGGTGAATTTCGCAGATATCAGTTGGTTTAGACGACAATCAGAGGAACAAGATGACCGATAAGGAACGTCATTCTGACAGTGTGCAGATGCTTCTTGACGAGCGGGAAATCTGGCGCTTGATGGTTGAGTACTTCGACGCAGTTGATGCTCTAGAGCCCAAACGCGCCGTTCAGATCTTCAGCGACGACGTTACCGGAGACTTCATGACAGGTCGCGTCTACACGGGTCGCGATTCCATCGAAAGAGCACTATCCAAGATCCTCCTGCAGTATGAACATACGAGCCACCACATCACGAACCATCGAGTCGAGATATCGGGGGATGATGCCACTGCGTGCACCTGGATCTACGCCTTTCATCGGATGTTCGAAACCAATGACGTTTGGCATCTTTGGGCTCGTCACGTTGACGAGTTGAAACGTATAGATGGTTCCTGGAAGGTTTCGAAGAGGGTGCTTGCTGCGATTGATTCAGAGCCTCGGTGGGCTGCGATCAAGCCCGATTGGTACTACGGCCACCCGGGCCGTTGTGATCGTGATGTGGTCAAAGCGCAGTTGATTCGAGATTCTGGCCAATAGAGAGCACCTCATGAGCACTGTTGATTGGTTCAGCGTCAAGGACCGGGTTATCTGGGTCACCGGTTCATCAAGGGGAATAGGCCTAGGCGTAGGTAGACATCTCCTAGAACAAGGCGCCAGGGTGGTATTCCATTCGCGCAACATCGAGTTGTTGAACGATCTGGTGGCCGACCTGGGTGGTTCTCCCGAAGTAACGGCTGTCTCATGTGATGTTCGAGATCCAGAGCAGGTGCGAGATGCCGTTGCCGAGATCGGTCAGGCGCATGGGAAGTTGGACGGCCTAGTAGCCAACGTGGGGGGAGCGGCCTTCGCGCCAGCTGCAGAAACCGAGCCAGCTCAATGGGCGAAAATGCTGGACCTCAACTTGTCAGCAGCGTTTTATTGTGCTCAGGCGGCCCGACCTTTGCTCAAGGGATCCGAAGCGGGGTCGATGGTGCTGGTTGGTGCGGTAGCTGCCATTAATCCAACACCGATGTTTGCTGCTTACGGTGCTGCGAAAGCTGGTGTTGAACATCTGGTGGAAAGCTTGGCTGCTGAATGGGGTCCCGATATTCGCGTTAACGCTGTTTCGCCTGGGTTGATATTGACCGAAGGTTCTTTGGCTGCCGTCTTTGGAGGTTCGAAAGACCTTGCAGACCGCGCTGGTGTTACGACCGCCGTCGGTCGCTTGGGTCTGCCATTGGATATCGGTTTGGCCTGTCAGTTCCTTCTTTCTCCGGCATCGGCCTTTGTTTCTGGAGCAGTTCTCAAGATCGACGGCGGTCCTGTAGAAGGACCGACACAGAGAATCCTTTCTGCCGTTCGATCGTTGGCAGACGGTGATTAGAGAGCCCGTCGGTTGACCAATGTCTGATACAAGACTCTCGGTTTCTCTTGGAGAACTCCTCGCATCTCGAGTTGCTAGCTCTCCAGAAAAGGCTTTTCTTGAGTCAGATCAGGGTTCTTTGACCTACAAAGAGATAGAAGAAAGATCAAGATGGATCGCTGAGAACTTGTCTGCGGCTGGTGTTCGCAGGGGCGACAGCGTGGCCACCATGGTGCACAAAACAGATCAAGCCCTAGCTCTGTGGTTTGCCTGTTCCAGAGCTGGTTTTGTTGAGGTTCCGCTGAACGTTGAGCTCAAGGACGACCTCTTGGTCGATGCCATCAAGGGTGCAGATTGTTCCATCATCGTTGTGGGTGACGACCCCGTGGCCGAGCAGCAGCTGGAGTTATTGCAGGAGAGGCTTCCTCCAGTGTTCGAGATCGAGAGCCTGGAGGAGGCTGGAGGGGCGTTCGGATGCATTGATCAACCCCTAAGGACCGATGAGGTCTCATTGATTCTGTATACGAGCGGCACGACGGGCCGTTCGAAAGGGGTCAGACTTAGCGAGCGCATGACCATGCGGTTGGCCTGGTCGATCATTGATCACGTTGATCTCAACAGGGAAGATGTGCTCTTCACCGTGTTTCCGCTTCATCACATAGCGGCTCGGTTCGTTTCAGTAGTCGCCGCCATGCTGATTGACGGCAAGGTGGTGATCCGCGAAAAGTTTTCTGCAAGCCGGTTCTGGGAGATCTGTTCCGACCATGGGGTAACGGCGATCCACTACCTCGGAACTCTTCCAATGATGCTTTGGAATCAGAAACCCATTCTTAGACAGGAGAAGAACTCGGTAAGGGTCGCCTATGGAGCTGGGATGCCGAAAGAGATTCAAGAAGACTTCGGTGAGAGGTTCGGTCTCGAGATATTTGAACTTTATGGCTCGACAGAACAGGGCGTTGTAGCAATGTCGAGTCGAGGTTCCTCAAAGATTGGTACATGCGGGAAACCAGTTGCTGATGTCGAAATGGAGATTCATGATCCCGAGGGAGGCCGGTGCCCAACTGGCGTCGTAGGGGAGATCGTCGTTCGCAACAGCGACCCTGGAATATTTTTCGACGGTTACCACGGTATGCCGCAGGCAACAATCGAAGTCTGGCGAGATCTCTGGTTTCGGACCGGAGATGCAGGTTTTGTCGACGAGGAGGGATATCTCACATTTACCGGCCGGTTAACCGATTCAATCCGTCGACGAGGAGAGAACATCTCGGCTTGGGAGGTGGAAAGGGTTCTCGTAGAACACTCAGACGTTGATGAGGTTGCAGTATTCGGGGTGCCGTCAGACCTTGGTGAGGAAGAGGTGATGGCAGTTGTTGTCGGCGACGGGCTCAACCTTCAAGACCTCTGGGAGTTTGCGACAAGGAAGCTTCCCGGCTATGCCGTTCCGCGCTATATGAGACTTCAGGGCGAACTTCCGAAAACGCCGACAGGAAGAGTCCAAAAACACCAGTTGACTGGTGTTGATGGGGAAACAAGCGAGTGGACACCCGGACTAAGTCGGTAGTCGTTTTGGGCGCCGGCGCCCTCGGCTCGCTCTACGGCGCCTGGATGGCTCGCGCTGGCCTAGATGTCACGTTGGTAGCTCGGGAGCCGCATGTCAGAGCAATAGAAGCTGATGGGCTAACCGTCATTTCTTCTAGTGGAAAGGCCGTGCTACCCATTCGATCCGTATCGGATCCGAGCCTTGCTGGTGACGCTGACCTCTTGGTTCTTGCCTGTAAGTCTTTTGATACCCAGGAACTTCTCGACAGCTGGTCTGGGCAACCGAAATGCGCATTCTCTGTTCAGAACGGAGTTGGTCAGGCTACGGAACTCGTCAGACGTTATGGCGGTAGTGCCCTCGGCGCGGTGTCCATGGTCGGTGCGACTATGTCCAACCCTGGGGAGATCCTGCACACTTTTGGCGGAGCCACTTACCTCGGCGACCTACCAACCAGTTACGAGAGATCGGCAGAGCGGGTAGGTGAGGCCCTTTCGACCGGCCTAGAAGTAGTGGTCTCGTCGGACATCAGATCTGTTCAGTGGTCGAAAGCCGTCCTTGCCGTCGCGGCTATGGGCGTTGTTGGTCTTACTCGTCAGGAGTACCACAGAGTCTTTCTTCAGCCAGACAGTCGTGCCGTATTTCTCGAACTCGTTCGGGAGGCCGCATCGGTGGCTGCTGCAGACGGCGCGGAGTTAGTCGATCTGCCGGGACCTCTTGGGGTGGCCAGCTTGTTGTCACTAGCTGACGACCTAGCGATGGAGCGGCTAGAGGGTATTGGCCAGGAAATGGTTCAGTCGGGTGCGACCAGCGTGCGAGTGTCGATCTTGCAAGCTTTAGACCGACAACGTCCGCTTGAAGTTGATGCAGTTTTTGGAGAAGTCGTTTCGGTGGCCCACATGCATGGCCTCAAGGTTCCACTTATCGAGAATGTCACCAAGCTTCTAGCGGCGGTTGACTCAGCGATCCGAGGTGATTTGTAATGAAGCTAGGTGTCCTTGCCCGGATGTTGGACCTGCGACCGAGAGGGCTGAGAGGTCTCGCATCGGTTGATGACTTCGAGCGTGCGGCCAACCGGAAACTGCCGCGTATCGTCTCGGACTTTGTGTCTGGTGGCTCCGACTGTGAAACCACAGTTCAGAAAAACCTTTCAGCTTTCGACCAGATCGAGTGGGCGCCCCGCTATTTGAGCGATGTTTCTGACCGGTCGGTCTCAACAGAAGTCTTTGGGGAACCACTGAAGCTCCCGGTGATGTTGTCTCCAGCTGGTCTAGCCAGTCTGGTTCACAGAGATGGAGAACTCGCAGCAGCGAAGGCAGCGGAAAGAGCAGGGACAGTCTTTGTCGTCTCGACTGCTTCCAGCTTTTCTCTTGAAGCAATATCTGCTGTGACTACTGGCCGTTTGTGGCTTCAGGTCTATCTTTGGAAGAGTCGTGAAGTCGTTGGTGACTTGGTGAAGAGAGCTAAAGCAGCCAACTATGAAGCTCTTGTTTTGACGGTAGACGTCCCCGTAGTGGGTAAGCGAGTTCGTGATATCCGCAATGGCATGGCTATACCGCCGCGCATCCGGCCCAGCAGCGTCCTGAATGTGCTTCGGCGGCCGAGATGGCTTGCACACTTGTTGGCCGGACCAGATCTTACTTTTGGATCTCTTGTTGGAGCAGTGGATCCCGAAGGGCAGGAAAGCATTGCCGCCTATGTAGATCGAGAGCTCAGTAACGCCGCTGCGACGTGGGAAGAACTCACATGGCTGCGCGGTATCTGGAAAGGTCCTCTTCTGGTCAAAGGGATCGTTGCTGCGGAAGATGCCAAGGAGGCATTGCGACGGGGTGCCGATGGGATCATCGTCTCCAATCACGGTGGGCGACAACTGGATAGTTGCCCGGCATCTATAAACGCGTTGCCCCGCGTAGTTGAGGCAGTTGGAGATCGCATTGAAGTTTTCATGGATGGCGGGGTTAGGCGTGGAAGCGATGTGCTCAAGGCGAAGGCCTTGGGAGCGAGAGCCGTTTTCGTGGGACGTCCCTGGTTCTGGGCTCTAGCTGCTGGAGGGCAGGACGGTGTTGAGAGGATGCTTGGGATATTTTCGGAAGAGATTGATCGGACCCTTGCCCTTGTGGGTTCGCCCAACTTTCACACCGTTAGCGATTCCAACATTTGGGGGCACGAAGGAACCGTGCCGGAATAGTGAAGTTGCTGTTTGGCTATTCCACTAGTTGAGCCGTTACAAGGTCAACGACAGATTTCGCCAGAACTGCCAACTCCGGTTGGTCGAAATTCGAGACAGGATGCGGTAGTAGCGCAGTGGGGAAACTTTCCGCTCCGAGTGTCGGGCTCACAGAATCGACGACCTCCTGGAAGGGTTCAGTTATTAGGAGCGATGTCGGGACGCCGAGCCGCTCCATCTGGATCGCATCGTGCAGACTGCACGCGGTGCACGCACCTCAATCACCTATGCCTGTGATGACCATTCGTGATCGTGCGGCGACAGATTGAGCAACATCTGCCTCAAGCGGTTTACCTGCCGATGATTTCGAAACGATTTCAACGTTTGCTATCGGAAACCGGTCTTCCAAAAGGGACGCCAATTCGGTGAGGAGTTGTTTCGCTTTTGGCTTCCCATTGTCGATTAGTGAAAGTGTGAAAGGTTCGGAGGGAACAGACCTCAGCGCAGGAACAAAGTCCTCCAGTTGATCCTCCTCGTAATCTGGCCTTAGCACGATGGATATCTCGCAGCTAGACATCGCTGCCTCCAATGGTTTCTGAGTGCCCGGTCTTGGCTACTAAGCGGCTTGTTGCTCTGGAATGTTGTACCGGTGCCCATGCTGGCATATAGGCACACCATCCAGCACCTGGTCCACCTGCTGTAACCAGAAGAATGTCGGTGGGGCTAGGAACGGTAGGGAGCAGACCGTCTGCCTCCGGAATCATGTTGTGAGCGCTTCCTACTTCAAGAAAGACTCCTGCCGCTTCTAGCTCTTCAGCTGAGATTCGACTGTGTTCAGCCAAGAAGGACCTGATATCGCCTTTTGACCAACCTTCACGGCTAAGTAACTCACGAGCCTCATAGCCAAGAACGACTGCAACCTGAGCTCCCTTGCCGACGCTGAAGGTGGCAGGACATCGCATTGCCGAGGCGATAGTCAGGAGCCAACCTTTCGGGTCCGGGTTCAGGTGATTGGCGATCTGACGAGGCCCTTCTGCGGCTAAAACTGTGACCGAGGTCCTATTGGGGGCCGCCCCCAGTTCTTCGGCGAAAGTCGGCCATCCTTCTGGTGGCTGTGTCTCGGCGACGACCATCGAGTACTTCCCGGGGTGTCCGATAGATGAAGCATCCATCATTCCGGTCTTGGCACCAAAGACGTTCATGGCGACCAAGCGGACTGCTCGTCCAATCGAAGCGTTAGCTCGGTTTCCGCTTCCGAGGGCATTATTGAGGTGGAAGAAACCAAGTTCTTCGACGAGCGGGCCGCTGACAATGAGGCACAGTGCCGCTCCACCTGTAGAGCTCATTGCTGCATGAGCATTGAATTCAGGATCCAGGATTGCCTCAAGTGCGGCTACAACAACCGGGAAGTATTCGGCCTTGCAACCAGCCATCACGCTGTTGATGGCTGCCTTCTCAGCGGTGAGGTGACGATCGCGCTCAGAGACTGAGCCAAGAATGTCACCGGCTTCCAAGCCAACGATTGCGAGGAACTCCTCAACCAGTTCAGGTGTGGGCGGGACTATCGGAAGACCATCTGTCCAGCCACGGTCAAAGAAGTATTCGACGGCGTCGGTGGTCGAAAGATTGAGCTGTTCAGCCATGTTCTGGGTTCCTCGGGCTAACTGCCGGATAGGCCCATTTGGGACTGTAACACTCTCCCGACTCTGATTGACCAACCGGTTGGTTGGTCACTATTGTCGTGGTTCCGACTAGCGAAAATATCTTTTGAGAGTCCTCAAAACCAAGGTTTCCAGCGATCGCCGGCCTTGATCAGAAAACCATTTTTAATCTAAAAGAGACAAGGAATTTCTTGGCGTGGACAAGCGGATGGGTATCGAGCAGGCGGTTGAGAGCATTCCTGATGGCGCAACGGTTGCTCTAGGTGGTCTTTCTATGAATAGCGCCCCTATGGCCTATGTCAGGGAGATTGTTCGTCAGGAAAAGCGTGATCTAACAGTCGTAGCGATTGTTGCCGGCATGTCCGTGGACTGGCTTATAGCCGGAGGCTGTGTCAAGAAGGTGGTCTCTGGTTTGGTCAGTTTCGAAGGCTTAGGTCTTGCGCCCAACTTCCGGATGGCGGTGCAATCAGGAGCAGTTGAGATTGAGGAATACTCCGAAGATCTCCTGATTTGTCGGCTTAGGGCTGAGGCCTGGAACCTTCCCTTTGTTCCAACGAAGGCTGGACTGGGAACGGATCTAATCCCCCTTCACGAGCAGACAGGGACGATTCGAGCTGAGGTGGATCGGTCTACTGGCGAGCACTACGTGGCGTGCACTCGACTGCCTGTAGATGTTGCGCTTGTTCATGCACATGCGGCTGATGAGATTGGCAATGTTCGCGTTGACCCGAAACTGATCTGGATGGACAACGAGATCGTTAATGCATCCCAGAGGACGTTGGTGTCGGTGGAGCGATTCATCGACCATGGGGACGTCGTTGCCGAGCCGCATCGGACGTCGTATCCGCAGTTCATGGTGAGCGGGGTTTCACTGGCCAAGTTGGGGGCATATCCGAGTTCATGTTTTCCGGAGTACGGCCACCACACAGCGTTCTTTCAGGAATATTCGACAGCGGCGTCTGATCCGGAATCGTTTTCAGCTTTTTTCGCCGATCGGATTGTGAAACCAGAGACTTGGGAGGATTTCATCCAATCTTGCGGAGGCGATGAGATGGCTACCTCAATTAGGAGGTCAGCGGCATGACCCTTGAATTAGAAGAATATGGGTGCACCATCGACGAGTTGATGGTGGTGACCTTCAGCAGGGCAATGGACAACGACACCAAGGCCTTCAACGGTGCGGTGTCCTTCATCCCCGTATGCGGTTATCTCCTGGCAAGGCGGACTCACGCTCCCGGTCTGGTCTGGGCAGCTTCGTCTATAGCTATTGATGCTGATCCGCCTTCGATTCCGGAGTCGACCTTGTCAGATGCCCTTTGGGGTGGTGCATCCATGCTGGCAACAAGTGCTCACGACTTCTGGTCCTATGCATCGGGAGCTAGATACAACACCTTCGCCTTTCGTGGGGCACAAATCGATGCCTGGGGAAATGTGAACAACACGGTCATCGGCCCCTATGACGCGCCAAAGGTTCGTTTGCCTGGAGGCGGAGGGATGGCTGACCTCGGGTCCATGATCCCAAAGATCTATCTCTGGAATACAGTCCACAATCCCCGGATTTTCGTCGAAAAGCTCGATTTTCGTTCTGGAATTGGCTGGGGGGATGGAGGGGATCACCGGGAGCGGCTCGGACTTCCTGGAGGTCCACAACTCTGCATCACCAACCTCTGCGTGTTTGATTTCCATCCTGAGAGCCACCGCATGAGAGTCGCTTCTTTGCACCCGGGCGTGACCGTCGAAGAGGTTCAAGAAGCAACGGGATTTGAAGTCTTGGTGCCGGACGGTGAGATCCCGACAACGGATCGACCGACTGAGGAGGAGTTGCGGATCTTGAGAGAGGAAGTCGATCCGACTGGCGCCCGGCTCCGCGAATTCTAGTTGAAATCTAGTTCCCAAATTCGGTAGTTGGCTTCAGGTAGATGCAATACGGGGTCGTTCTTCCCATTCAGGGGATCAACCAAGGTCTTGACGAGTTCCTCGGCGAACTGATTACGGAGTCGCAGGTTGCTGAAGAAGCGG